>Ga0080006_1089308_pt1 | contig 86471 bp, 83 predicted proteins | sample RS3BMetagenome_FD_69209 | JGI IMG/M metagenome (GOLD analysis project Ga0080006, IMG submission 69209) | Ferric oxide microbial mat and aquatic microbial communities from Rainbow Spring, Yellowstone National Park, USA - RS3B (SPADES... ... | reverse complement strand
CGTAAAAATAGGCAGATTCGAGCCTTCCTCCAAGACATGCTGTAATTGTGGCTGGTATAACCCTTCGCTCAAACTCTCCGACAGGATATTCAGGTGCAAAGAGTGCGGTCTGATTATAGACCGCGACATCAACGCCTCTATAAATATCAGAAATATAGGTCTTATCAAAGTAGGGTGGGGCACACCCGAACATACGCCTGTGGAGACGCCTCTGGCGGGATGCCTCTCTCGGAGAGGTATTAGCCATGTGTCGTTGAAGCAGGAACCTCAGTCCCTTCAGGGATGAGAGGATGTCAGTGGCAACCAGTGTCTGGGTCCTCTAAGTAAACTGGCGTCTTTGTTCAAGGGTTGCCAACGCCGTCCGCATTCGTTCGCGTAGCCGTCTGGGTGTCGGAAAAGTTTTAAGAGCGGCTAAGTGTGCGTTAAACCACCCGGTTACTCAACCGGGTCTGCCCCAATCTTGGTGTTGGTTTTGATGGCGCAAAAAAGGATTAGGTGTTACGAGCCGGGTGACGAAGAGAGAATCGTTGGGCTCTGGAACTCCGTGCTTGTCAAAGACCCCGTTTCCATGGACGTGTTTGAGCGCAAGGTTCTGCTCGACCCAAACTTTGATTCGTCTGGTGCGATTCTGGTTTTCGATGAAGAGAATTTGGTCGGCTATGTTCAGTGCTTGGTCAGAAAGTACCCCAACTTCTACGATGGTTTGGAGGAAGACAAGGGTTGGATTTCGGTTTTGGCCGCAACCAGTGGTCATGTGGGAAAGCTGCTTCTTGAGCGCGCCAACAAGTTTTTTGAGGAGAGAGGTCGCAAAGAGGTCTGGTTTTCTTCGTATACCCCAAACTATTTCTGGTCAGGAATTGATGCCGAGTCCTACCCTGAACTCCATAGAGTGCTCCTTGCGAACGGTTATAGAGACGTTTACCAAGCTTTGGCAATGGACGCGGAGTTGTGGCCAAACATGATTCATCCACCCAACATTGGGCAAGTCGAGGAAGCACTGAGTAAAGAGGGTATTTTGGTTCGCGAGTTGAACACCAAAGAATTGGTGGCATTACTGAAGTTTCTGCGGGAAAACTTCTCCGCCGACTGGTATAGACACTGCATTGATCTTCTGTCTAGGGGAGCGCTGAAAGAACAAATCATTGTTGCAGTCAGAAATGGAAACGAAGTTGTGGGTTACTGCCAGTTCTGGGGCAACGAGGGCTTCCACTGGTCTGCGGCTGGCGAACACTTCGGGCCCTTCGGCGTAAGAGAAGATTTAAGAGGGAAAGGAATAGGAAGCGTTATTTTGTATCGTTGCCTTCAAAACATGAAGAAATTAGGGATTCATCGTGCTTTCTTTTTATGGAGTGATCCAGAAGCGGCTAGGCTATACGAAAGATTCGGTTTCAAGCTGACTAGGAAATTCACGGTTATGAAAAAGGTGATGTGATTGAGCGACCCAATGGTTCTTATGGTGATTGGTGCCCACGCGGGCGACGCAGAGAACATGGCCGGCGCAATAGCCGCCAAGTACGGCCGCTCTGGAAGCAGAGTCTTATTGGTGCATATGACACTGGGGGAGCGTGGAAACCCGAAGCTTTCCGACGAAGACTACGCCAAGCAGAAAAAGGAAGAAGCCGAAAAAGTGGCAAAGACTCTGGGTGCAACACCCATCTTCTTACCCTATAAAGACGGTGAACTGCCAAACACTGAGCGAGTCAGGTACAATCTTTGCGACATTATACGAAAGCATAGACCACACGTCATCCTTACGCATTGGAAAGGAAGCTTTCACCGCGACCACAGGCTCACTCATTACATGGTCAGAGACTCCGTGTTTTATAGTGGATTAAGAGACATAAAAAGGTCCAGTCCAGCACACAGCGTCCATGCGGTCTATTACGCTGAGAACTGGGAGGACGCTACTGGTTTCAAACCGGAGATACTCGTCGACGTGTCCGATTTTTTTGAAACGTGGAAGGAAGCGGTGGCCCAATACGCGTTCGTACGCGGTGAAACCGGTTTCAACTATCTGGAGTATTACACCTGTCTGATGCGTATTCATGGCTTGATGTCTGGAAGACGATACGCTGAAGCATTGATGAGAAGCGAGCGTCACACGTCCATCATATCTGACGGCGTTCCGCTTAGAATGTTCGTCACCGAGTAGCAGAGGTAGGATTGCACGACTCGGTTGGATTTGAACCGGCAAAAGGCGTGCATCTGGGCTTATTCGTTACTCGTCTTGCAATGGTCACTGTTTGCTGCAACCGTTGGTTGTTCGGTGACCATGCAGAGTCGTTGACGCTGGAAGCGTCGCAAGTTGAACGCGTAGCGGTGTGCAAGATTGTTTCGACTCGACGCATCGACTCACCCAGTGGAACTCGGAGTCTGTTTACGGATGAGCCGACTTCGTTGAGAAAGTCGCAAACCGTCCGTAACACGGGCACGTTCTGGAAGAGTACGGGGTTTCGCGGCAAAGCGGGGTGAGCCAGAAACCTTATAAGTTGATACGGTAGCTAGCACGTGTATCTTCATGACGAAGTATTGTACCAAATGTGGTGCGCAGAACACTGACGACGCGAGGTTTTGTTTGTCGTGCGGTAGCGCCTTGTCTCTTACGGGGTCCCAATCAACTTATACGAGTGGCGGAGCCCCTCCGTATGGCTCCCCGCAGGCGCAGCCCTCTGTCCCTCAATCAACGTATGGCGCGCAGGGCACCGCTGCGCAGCAAGGTCGAATAGAAAAGGCTTTCAACCTCTTTATGAAAAACTTGGGCTTGATTCTTCCACCCGTTTTGCTGTTCATCGCCGAAGTCATAATTGCTGGCGTCATAGTCGGCGTGATTCTTGCAACTTATTTTGGCGCCATATCTGCTGGCGGAGCCGGTGTGTTGACGTCGCTTTTCGCATTTGGAGGGGTTCTGGGAGCCGTAACCGCCTTTATAGTAGCTGTGCTGACGGGAATATTTGTTTCCATTTTGGCAGTTGAAGCACGAGGCGCGGTTCTTGGGCAATCTTACACGATTGGAGCGGCTTGGCACGAGGTCCGGAGCAGGCTCACCGATGTGGTTTTCCTTGCAATAATAATGGCTGTGGTTTACGCGGTGCTCCACTTTGTTCCGTTCATCGGATGGTTACTCGATGCACTCACATTGACCTACTTTATCACAGCGTACGCGCTGCTCTTTGCTAGAAATCTTGGTGTCTCAAATTCTCTCAGCGAAGCCTTGAATTGGCTCAGTAAAATGGGTAACACGGATGCGTTGGCGCTGATAGTTTTTATAGTGGCTTCAATCTTGTCCGCGATTCCCATACTCAACTTCTTTACTTTACCCTACGAAATGATTTTGGTGTTACAGTTCATATATGAAACGGCTCCACAGTTTCCGCCTGCGGTTTCAACCATGCCTCCGCCACCGCCTGGAGCTTCAAACCCAACGTTTCAGGGTCCAGGTGTACCACCGCCTACACCATAAATTCGTATCTAAACACGTCGGGCACAAATCTCGAGTCTAGACGCTGGAGTACACTTCCGCCTCGAGTTGTACCAACCCCTTGAAAACGCACGTCTGATTCTACAAGGCGGGGTGGTAAAATGGGCCACGCACCGCTTATTAAAGACCGCGTCGGGAGTTGCACATGGTATTCGGAAAAACCGTTGCGGACGTTGTCGTTGAAAAACTTGTAAAATGGGGTGTGAAGAGGGTCTACGGGATACCCGGAGACGCCATTAACACAATCATGGATGCTATCCGCAGAAGTAAGCAGTTGGATTTCATACTTGTGCGACACGAGGAGGCTGGGGCACTTGCGGCTTCGGCGGAGGCAAAACTATCTGGGAAACTGACCGCCTGTGTTGGCACGGCTGGTCCCGGCGCAATACATCTCCTCAACGGTTTATACGAAGCCAAAACGTCGAGGGTTCCTGTGGTAGCGCTGACAGGACAAGTGGACTCGGACCTCATAGGCACAGACTACTTCCAAGAAGTGGACCTGCTCCACCTGTTTTCGGATGTATCCGTATACAATCAGCGAATCGCGTCGCCTGGGGACGCGCCCGCAGTGGTTGAGTCAGCCTGCAGAAACGCGGTCACCCGAAGAGGCGTGGCCCACCTGTCTTTTCCGCTGGACCTCCCCAGAAAGGAGGTTCCCAAGGACTGCGTGGACAAAGACCTTCAGTACAAACCCGTGGTGCCTGTGCCTTCCCAGTTCGAACTCGAAAAGGCTGCTGAAACACTAAATTCGTGTTCAAAGATAGCCATTCTCGCGGGCAGAGGTTCGAGACACGCCAGAGAAGAACTGGTTGAGGTGTCCAAAAGACTCGGCGCACCCATATCGCTTACTTTACCCGGAAAAGGAGCGGTGCCAGACCTGCACCCACTATGCTTGGGAGGGCTGGGCCTTATCGGCACCAAGCCGAGTCAAGAGGCAATGGAAGAAGCGGAAGCTGTGTTGATGGTGGGAACCAATTATCCCTACACCCAGTTTCTACCCAGCAAAGCCAAAATTGTTCAAATAGACGTTGACCCAGACCAAATAGGCAAGAGGGTTCCCGTAGATGTCGGCCTATTCGGAGACTCCAAAAACACTTTGCGAAGCCTTGTTCCTCTGCTCAAGCAGAAAGACGACTTCGGCTTCCTCAAGAAGTATCAGGACAAGGCGAAAGAGTGGTGGAAAAAGATGGATGAGGACTGCAGAGATACGAAGAAACCCATCAGACCCCAAGTAGCCGCCAAGGCTCTACAAGAAGTCTTACCCAAAGACGCCGTGGTATGCGTGGATGTTGGAAACGTAACGGTTTGGATAGCCAGATACTTTGCGGCTGAGGACCAAACATTCATAGTTTCGCCTTGGCTGGGAACCATGGGTGTCGCGTTGCCCTCCGCTTTGGCCGCCAAGCTGTCATGCCCCGACAGAGCAGTTGCCGCCTTTGCGGGTGACGGTGGATTCACCATGCTGATGGGTGATTTCAACACAGCGGTAAAATATGGTCTACCCATTCTCACGGTTGTCATCAACAACGGAGTGCTCGGCATGATCAAATTCGAACAAGAAGTCATGGGTCACCCCGAATTCGGAATCGACCTCCACAACCCCAACTATGCTGAGTACGCCAAGGCCTGCGGAGGCTACGGCGTAAGAGTTACAGAACCAGACTCCGTTAAGTCATCCATAAAGGAAGCCTATGATTCGGGTGAACCCGCGATTGTCGAGATAATTGCGGAGAGAAACGAGCGGCCCATGCCCCCCAAAATCAAGGCTTCGGCTGCGCTGCACTACGCAACTGCCCTGTTCAGAGAAAAATTCGAGGAATGAGCCAGTCGAATCCCAACCGAATGAGCCTCGTTTTATCAAAGCCTCTTGCGGTTGGCGAACAGCCACTTCCATTTATTACTTGGGTTCCAAAGCAGTGACCATTTTACTGTTTAACTTGGAAAATTAGTGTGACCACGCGCTGGTTTGTGGACCACAGATGGGCCGAAGGAAGTTTGGGTTAAGATTTCAGAGGCTTATCCTAGGACCGCTCAAATTTTTCGTAAACCCCAGTTGGGTCGCGGAGTCTCAAACATGTAGGTGATTCCGTAAAACCATTGCCCCCATCTCAGGAAACATGTACCTCACGTTTCCATCCAGACTCCCGGTCACTCAAATATCTAGCCGGACCCTCTTTCACTATCGTGGGCTTTATGCCCCTTGAATCACCAACGTGTTGACGCAAGCGCTCTTAACACGCGCTACGCAAGAACATTCTCAGTAGTTTGCTTTGGCGGCTATGGGTCACCTTCTCTGGTATGCGCTGCTGAGGCTGTGTGATTCGCCGACGCGATCTCATAGAGCATTTTAACATACGATTTTTCGCATCCCGCTAATCCTTTTATTCTGCCGACATCGTCGTACACGAAGTATTCATCCGGAGCGTGCGCCCTTCCGCCGTGTCCCAGTCCGAATCCAACCACGGGTAACTTAAGAGGTGGATTCGTAAATACGTGGTAGGGGGCGGTTCCGGCGGTTCTTGGCCAAACGATTGGGTCGTAACCCAAGTTTCTGTAGGCTTTTTCGACAGCTTTGACCACGGGCGCGGAAGAGTCGAACCTAGCCCACTTGTCGCCCACGGCTTTGCCGAAGTCGTCATCTGTGGCCACAATTTTGACGTCTGGGAAACCCTTCTCTTCGAGGTGCCGGGTTATCTTTTTGAATACCTCGTCAGAACTCATGTTGGGCACGAGTCTGACTTCCAGTTTGACTCTAGCCTTGTGGGGGAGAATCGTCATGAAGCTTGGCCCTGTATAGCCAGCGTGTATACCCTCTATGTTCAGAGTGGGCGAGTACAGAAGCCTTTCAAAGGCTTCCTCGCCTGAAAGGTCTTTGTAGAGGTGTTTGACGCCCATTGCTTCTTTGCGTGCCTCCAAATCCACTCTTTCGCTCAGCGCTCTAAGAAGCGTTTTTTCGGTTTCAGTGGGAGGCTCAACGTTATCATAAAAACCTTTAATGGTCACTTTCTCGGGGTCTTGGGGGTCCGCCTTCATCGTTGCCAAAGCCCGTATCATGCGCCAAACAGGGCTCTCAACCCACGCAGCGTTGCTGCTGTGGATTTCGCTCTTTGTGGGACCTCTGCCCCAAAGCTCGCCTGAACACTCTAGCTCGAACTCGTAGTCCCCCTTGCATCCAAGCGTAAGTGAGACTTCTCCTTTGGTGTCCTGCGACGCCGAGGGTGAGATCACTGCGTCTGCGTCTTTGAGCAAATCCTGATTTTTCATTACACACCCGTATAAATGAGGGCTTCCAATCTCTTCTTCCCCCTCACCCACAAATTTGAGGTTCACAGGCAGTTTACCCGTAGCCCGTCTGATAGCTCCCACCGCGTTAAGGAAGGCTTGCATCGGCCCCTTCGAATTTATAGCGCCGCGCCCAACAATGACTCTTTTAAAGGGAGGCATATCAACTATTTTTGGGTCAAAAGGGTCTTTGATAAGTGTCCAGTTCTGGCCGCGGACCTGTTTAACATCCCACATATTGTATACGACTAGGGTTGTATCCGCACCAGAGTTGAGTTCTCCGTAAACAACGGGTTGGCCTTCCGTCTGAAAAATCTGGGTTTTCTGGCAGCCCACTTCTCTATACAGTTGTTCGACTAGCCTAGCGCATTCCTGCATTCCTAGGTTCTCAGCGGCTATGCTGGGTTGTCGGATTAGCCTGAAAATATTTTCGACGTGTTCATCCAGTTCATCGTCGATGAGCCGATAAACCGATTCGAGCTGTTCGGAGGGCATAATACGATTTTCAATAATCTTACTTAAATGTTCACTTTGAGACGTTTTTGGCAGCGCAGCTGAGAGTCGACATTTGTGTGGGTAACGGGGTTTTCCCAAAGCTCCTTAAGAAACCTGCAGCCTCAGAATTAAGCGGTTTCATTTCACCGTGGGCCACGCCTAGACGCTTGGAATCCGTAGAAACCCCGCATAGCAAATGGAAAATCTCATTGTTTTGAGCAAACTGCTGAGCACTGGCTTTGCGTCTCTTTTGAGTACTCGTTTGTGGTTGGTCAGAAGTAAGATTAGGACGACCTTTGAGCCGTGCGCCGAAAGTTTTCCGCGGCGCGACCCGTTAACTCTGTTCCAAACCCAGCTTTGTGGATCATCCGTTCGACGGGACTAAGCGCAACCGTGCGGGCGTTGGTTCATCGAGTCTCTGAGGCGCGTCTACGGTTTGCAGTTGGCTGTATGAAGATTTGTAAACACGCTATTCCTGTGAGGAGCCCAGGCTTTGACGCGTTTGGCTTCCCGTTTTTTTGAAAAATTCGTTTAGAGTTTGCAGCTTGAAAACGTCAGTCCCGCGGTCGTATGAAAGAGCCGAGCCGAGCTCCAACACTTTTTCTGCGAGCTTCTCAAAGCCAATTTCTGCGGACAGTTGTCGCAATTCCTTTTTGTTGACCTTGGTTTTGGGATGGGTGGATATCATTGAACAACAGTCTTTGTATTTTGATGCGCAAATGTCGAAAAAGCCAATCTGCTTGGCCATCTCGATTATCTCTTGTTTGTCGTAGGTGAGTAGTGGTCTCAGTACTGGAAGCAAAGATTCGTGGTCAAACACTCCTAGGTTCTCCAGAGTCTGCGAGGCCACTTGGGCCAAACTGTCTCCAGTGGATATCGCCAACGCGCCAATTTTGAGTGCGAGTTTTTCAGCGACTGTCCTCATAAAGTATCTGAACAGGACTGGCTCATAGACAGCGGAAACTTCCAGCGTGGATACAAGGTATGGGGAGAAGGGGAAAAGCAGCAAATCGCCCTTCGAGCTGTATTGTGAAAGGTGTTTCAGTACTTTTGGCAGCTTGGAGCTCAAAACTTCTTCGGCGGAGGAGGCAGCGTAGAAATGCAGATTTACGGGTTCGCATCCCCTTTTCATCAAAAGCCACGCGGCAACCGCCGAGTCGACTCCTCCAGATAACAGGTGAACCACTTTCCCGCTAACACCCACGGGTAGCCCTCGCAGTCCCCTGACCTTGGACGTATACATTATCGCCGCATCTCGGACCACGTCTACATAAAGCGTTACATCGGGATTCGTCAAGTCGACTTTTAAGCCGGTTGTCGCCATGGTCTCTTTTCCCAGCATAGAGGCGAGCTCCATTGACGTATGTTCCCAGTTCTTGTTGGATCGTCTGGCGTAAACCCCGAAGGTCGCGGACCCAGCCCTTTTCGAGTCGTTCAAAAGAGAAATCGCGTGGTCTCTTATTTCCGAGTAATTCAGCGGTAACACCTCTGCTTCGGCGAACCAAGCTATTCCGAACGTTTTGGATAGGCGTGTAAGCACTTCCTGCACACATTCTGCTTCCACTTCAAGCAAAAGTCTGCTGTCCAAAATCTTGGTTTTGAGTTCACACACATGTTTCACTGATTCAACAATGTTTTGCTGAAGACGCCTTACAAAATACGGTTTGTTGCGCCCTCTAGTGGATATTTCTCCGAAGTGTACAACTACGTATTGGGTCAACGCCTTTCACTCACGGTACTACCGTGCGACTCTTTAATCGTTACCATGCCGTCCAGATGAAACTCTCACCTTGAAAGCTGCTCCGCCCCGGCGGCTAATCCACTTGGTTCACACCAAATCAAAGCGTTCATAAAGCGTTTGAAAAGTGTTCACATCTAGGCGATTGAAGGATTTAAGCAAAAAAGGGGGGTGTCACAAGTCTTGGACCAGTACCCCTACGTTGGGAGACCCAAGACCTGTTGGCGCGTCGTAGCCAGTCGTTGCCAGAAAGCCCTGACCCGGTGCAAGCGTGTTGGAGCCAACCGTGACATCGTGAAACGCGTTTGAGCCACCCAATTGGTAAAGCCTTGCGTTTACCCAGCCAAGCGAAGTGTGGTGAAACTGGTCCGCGATTGCGATTATAGCCGCCCATTGCGGGGCGCCTGAGCTTGTGCCACCAAACAAGTAGAACCCCGCCTGACTGGGTATAACACTCCAGTAACCCAGAACAGCCCCGTCCAAGTCTGCGTTGTACGATACATCCACGGTTACACGGGTAGTCGGGGAAAACACTGGTCCCACAACACAAGTCGAAGAATTTTCACAGTTGTAAGGTGTCAGAGTTATGCCCTGCTGATAGCTGGGGGCCGCAAACAGCCTGCTTGGGGCTCCCCCAGTGGCTTCTTTAAAGGAGACTCCTTGGTCCAGAAGATATTGGTCCTCTTCGTCGTTCCAAACGGTCTCGCTCAAATAATTGCCGTTTGGACCCAAGTTCAGATGTGTTCCACCCACCGACAGAGAGAACGGGCTCGAAGAGGGGAACACTGCGCTTGGGGCTGGACACCCTTCTTGGGCTCCCGCGTCACCCGCCGAAGCTACGAGTGTTACATTCTTGGCTACTGCCTCCGCGTACGTGTGCTCGGCTTGACTGAAATGCGCCGTCGTAGTGGGACCGATTAGACACTCGGGCACGCCCCAGCTTTGAGACCAGACTTCTCCCAGATTGTTGTGAAGCGCGTAAATCTCGGATCTATACAGGTCGCTGAAAGAGTTAGTGGGGGCAACAACAAGGTCAATTATGGCTGCGGGTGCCATGGCGTGTGCGTACTCTACGTCCAACGTGGTCTCGAAGGACCAGCCTATGTCGTTGGATGAGCTTGTGTTAAAAACCGGACACTTAAATGGGCAGACAACGTTGAGGGTTGCCGACGGCAAGCCGAAAACTTCATCGAACACTTCTAAATCGCTGGCAATTGTGGGGCTTCCGAAGGCGTCTATTATAACGATTGTTTCGCCTTTACCCGCATTTCGCAGTCCTCCTACCAGTCTATATGCGCCGACAAAGTTGTAGGCTTTCTGCAGCATTTCTGGAGTATAGCAGTGCAGATTGACAACCGAGGTCGGACTGAGAGCTACTTGACACACGTCGTTCAGCTGCGACCCGCTTAGGCTCTTAGCAAAATAGTAGTGAGGCGGGTCGGCGTTCACGATTATGTTTTGGTTGGAAGCCGCCGACGAAGCTGCTAGCGGCACCCCTTCTCCCAGAACTGTCAGGACCACAACCAATGTCAAAAACACGACTGCAGTTTTAGCCATCAACCAAGGATGGTGTTTTTATCTAATAAAACTTTTTACGGAAGGGTTCGCCACAAAATTCTGGTTGCCAGCCTCACTATTTTGTTTTTTAATGCTTGAAGCCGAACCATCTATACTCAATTATGTCTGCCAACACGTCAGACATGAGCTCCCGAGACTAAACCACCTATACCTATAACCGTGTTGTGGTTCCTAGTCAGCGAAATTCAACTAGGTGAGGCTCTGCTCAAATCACTGCTATCGATGCTTTCCGAAACTGTTGAACAAACGGGTCAGTTTTTTAAAGCCCGCTAATAATAGCAGTGCCAAAACCATGGCGCTGACCATTGTCAGTAATCCCAGCTGACCGGCTGCCAACATCAACGAAGTACTAAAGGGTAGTTCGGCCTGTGAAAAGATCGTTGTGAACTGAGAAAGCGCTAGGATAGCGTTGGATGAGAGCTGACTACTCGTCAAAGCTACGTAGAACAGGCTTAGCGCTGCGAGTCTTTTCGCGAGCCAAAAATTGGCCAGTTGCATAGTTCTCAAGTGGGTCTCGTCCCTTGCACTGTGTGAACCACAGAATACATTAACTTTACGGTCGCCTTAATAATTGTGGATCATAACTCTGCAGCCGCGTGTTCGATACCAAGAAAACCTTTTGGGCACCGCTTGCGGTGGTAGCTGGAGCCTTCAAAGGTTCCCGTATGAAAATGTTTGCCAACAACTCGGTGGTCCACTAATAATGCGACGTTTTGAGTTTCGGTGTCCCGATTCTAACTGGTCATTTGCGTAAAAATGCTGGTCCATATACTTTGCTACTGATAAAAATCACTTGTATTTTTACTGTCCTCCGATTACAAAACAAAAGTTGGATTTAACATCTATCTGGCGTGGAGTTTTCCCCCACCACTTACCAGGTTTAAAGTAAAAATATAAGTTGAGACATTAGTAATTGAACATTTATATTCTTAAACTATTGTTCCCTTTGTTATCCTTAGATTGGTTACATAAAGTTAAAGTGTTGTCACGCAATAGTGCGTTAGAGCTCAGCCTGGGATAGAATCTGTGTTAGGCTAAAGATGCAGGGTTCGGCGTCAACGGTGTCGAGGGCGCCTCCCCCGTCCCAACTAGGCGTTGAGGTTATTACCGAAACGGAGTCTGGGATAGTTCAGCCAACTCGACCCTTGTATTCGATGTCCTGCACCGCGGAAACACGTTTCCTTAGGCTGAGCTCATTCAGGTCGTTATCCCTGTATAAAGCTGGGATTCAAACTTGCACATTTCGTTGCGGCTAACAAATTCGAAGATTGTGTGTTTGAGTAAACTTTACGAAGTCCGTTATTGAGGGGTGGATGACAAGGAATTTGTGTTTGGTTTTTGTTCTAAGGCTTTTTGCCGTTTAGAATCTGTGAACACGAAGCGGCTCTTAAAACTAAGACCAGAAAAACCCAAGCTAACCTTTTCAAAGGGTCTTTAGGATGAGATTTCGCAATAGGCTAGGGGTAGCGTTGGCGCCTACGGCGAAGCTTGGCTGGTTTCATCGACCTTTTCGGCTTTTGTACCTTGTTCCCCAGTGGCTTCACTTGTTTCTCTGCTATCTATGACTTTTACATTCAGGGGTTCACCGACTTCTTGACCCTCCGTTTTGAGCGAGTCGCGCATATTGAAGATCAACATGAGCCCCAAGAATGTTATACCGGCAAATATTGCGGTTGAGACAACTTTAACCGACGAGTAGCTCTTTATATTGAATATACCTATAACATAAGCGTAGACAAGGATAAGAAAGACGTAAACCAAGTACACCAAGGCTTCGGTTTTGGCGCTCATAATACGGGCATCTGAACCCGTACTGCTCAGCGTAATCTTTTACTTTGCGGTGCCACAGCCCAGAAGAGTTCTGAGCGGCGACTCGGCGCGCACCATTTTGTGGTGTGCTACTTGGTTGGTGCCTATATAGGCGTCGCAAACATAGACACGCATTTCTTCGACAAGTATTTCCTGTTAGCCATGTGAGTCGACAGCGAAATCTGGGTTTGCCCAACGACGTTTTCTGCGTCCACCTTTGTTCAAAACCAGCTCCACAATGATGCGACCGAGCGGTGTTCGACTGGACTGGTCCGTGGCGACTCTACCCTTAAATCATTGTTCGGTGATGAGCAGTTTTTGAACTAGGCTTGAACCCGTTCGGGCGCTTGAGAAAGGACCGTGTAATCGAATCGCTTTTTGCACCTTATCTAATTTTTAACCAGATAAGATTACAGCTTCTCTCCTTTGCTGTTCTTGTTGGGCTCTCAGCTCTGATCTACCATCATTTTCAACACCTGAACCTCGTGGGTTCCATCTATGCCGGTGTATCAACAATCACCACCATTGGACTTTACGCCCCTTTTCCACTGCCAGACCAAGAAATGGTTCTGCTTATCGTGCTAATAGTTCTCAGCGTTGGCTTGGTGGCCAGCACCGTTCAGGTCATGATGACCACAATAGTTAGAAGGGAGATTTGGGTTGCAGCGGAGAACAGATGGAGGGCTAGGCACTTGAAAAAACACACGGTAGTGTGCGGTGACAACGACATATTGTTGTCTGTTTGCAGAAAGTTGAAGTCGATGCATAAAAACTATGTTGTTGTCACAAGCAGTGAGTTCACTAAGAAGCGACTGGAGGACTCAGCAACCATCATATTCGAAGACCCAAAGATGCACGAATCGCTTGTGGACGCAGGTATAAAGGAGGCTTCCGCGGTTGTAATCGCTTTTGAAGAAGACGCCACGTCTCTTATTGTAACACTTAACGCTGAGCAGCTTAATCCAAAGGCCACGAAGATTGTTGCTATAAAATCGCTTGAACTACAAGATCATTTTAAACAGGCGGGTGCCGACGTGGTCATACCCGTCAACAGTGTAGCTGGCAGAATCATGGCTGCTTCGACTGTTGCCCCAAACGTCGGCGGCGTCATCTTTAGCGATGACCTAAGAGGCGGCGTGGACTTGGAGCTGGGCATCTTTGAAATCGAAAAGGGTTCGCAGGCGGATGGCTCACCGGTTGGACTCATAGACGAGCACGCCATAACCCTAGCAATTATCAGAAACGAAAAAATAGTGACCTACTTTGACCAAAAAGAGGCTTTGAAACACGGCGACAAAATAATGGTGTTGGGTAACTATCAGCAATTCGAGAAGCTGGCGGCTCTGGTGGGAGAAGCACCCGAGGCGGTCAAGTCCCTCGATTAACGTTAAGTGCCATGCTGTTTAGCGGCGACTCCTCCATCTGCTTCTTCTGATGACTATCAAGGAAATCAGTATTAAAGCGGCTACCACTGCAAGAACAGAGCTCCCAGGCTGGTTGCTTGCGGCGGAGGTCACCGAGCTCGTTGTCGTGTATTCAGGGGCGTAACCCATTTCTGCAAGGGTAATGTTGGACCATCCTGTCCCTCTGATAGGGAAGCTGTGCAAAGGGTATTTGGGGTTGCGCGGGAAAACTCGACGAGTTACTGAAAACCAGGGGAGGCCGAATCAGGTCACCGTTTGAATATGTTTGGTTAAAATTGAAAAAGTCGAGTGGAAGATTCGAATCTGCGACGAATCGGTTAAGAGGTGACAATCTCCAGTTGTAGTCTATGAATGCTAAAAGCGAGCAGTGGTTGAGAACCGTGTTGGACACATAGTCTTCTTTTGAGAATGCGGATATCACTATAAGCGGCACCCTGAACCCGAGCTGTTCTCCGTCTAGCGTAGGAGGTGGAACTTGGTCATAGTAGCCTCCCCCTTCGTCATAGGTTATGAAAATCACTGTGTTGTTCCAGTAGGAACTCGTCATAACGCTGTTGACTACGCCGAGCATCCATGTCTCGCCCAGCGTAACGTTTTCAGAGGGATGTTGGCTCAGTCCGCCCACTCCCCCATCCAGCGGCATCACCCACGAAACGGAGGGGAGGCCGCCATCCGTCAATTCCCGTTCGAAGACTTGAATGCCGTTTACGTTGTCTTTGTATTGTGAGAATCCGCTGAAATAGTTGAGCGGGTAAGGTGTGCCGCTTGGATCGTTGACATAGTATCCCCAACTTATCCCGTTGGCGCTGAGCTCGCCGAAAATTGTTTGGTTCACGCTTATAAAGGGTGGTGGACCATAGTCGCCTGTGACGGGTGTGTAGCCAGCCAAACTCATAAGCCTGTTGGGTGCAGTGTCGCTAAGATAGCTCGCAAAGTACATGTCGCCCAAACCGTACTCTTCCGCCCAGTCCCACTCGACTGCAAGTTGCGCAGAGGTAAAATAGCTCATGCTTTGGGAACCCGAGTTTTGCGCAAACCCGTTCATGGAACCGTTGTTCCAGTCTGCGTGGTAGGCGTCGTATCCTTCGAAGGGGTCAGCGGTCCAAAAACTGTTGTTCGCAACCCGCTGCAGATTCGGGGGATTCGTCATGCTCAACAGGTTAACGGGTTTCTGGATTTCTTCGAGAATAGGACTCGTTGGCGTCTGGTTGAGCGTGGGGTACACTCCAAAAAAGTTGTCAAAGCTGTGATTCTCCATCATTATTATGATAACGTGTTTGAAAGGTGTAGCGGTTTGAGGAGCATAGGAGACTACTAAATTGGACGCGGAGAGCACAAGCAAAAGAGCAAAAACAACGGCTGTTCTAATCGTTTTGATTCAACAAGCCAACCAGTCAACCGCTTAAAACCTTTGTGAGCGTGGTTCAGTATATTCTATCTAATTCGTCGAATACTGAGACTTCGGATATTGGTGCATTGGAGCCGTTGGAGAGAACCATGTTTTCATCCCCAAATAATAAGAGGAGGTGCCAACAACTATGGCAACAGCGATTAAAAGAGAAATGACCAGCACTTTGGAAACTGCTAGACCACGTCTATTTTTTGTCGAGCCTATGGTACTCAATGTAAAGATAGATGTATTGCTAATAAACATGCTTAATAGTATTAGACGTATTCCGCATAGTCCGAATGGGTTCCAAGATTTGTTCAACCGTTGGCCACGGCTTCAAACCGAAGTTCTAAGAGAGTACCTTGGCGAACCGAAACCCCGATATCCGCTTGGCGACCATTCGCCACAGAATCCGTTCAGAACAGGGTTCATTTTGCATTGTTTGATCCGAAAGCACGAGTTGCTTATTTGTGTGCGCAGCGTCGCTGGAAGCGAGTAACCAAATGGAAGTGTGCATGCGCTGCGGTTCGTCGCGCGAAGGATTAGAGGTTAAATGCAAAAGATGCTCGGGCCCCTTCGAATACGTGGTGGATTTTCCGTTCAACAAACAGATTAGATCGAATTTCCCCTATATTAAAAATTGGGTTGGGCTCGGCGAATTCAACACGCCCATGCTAAGCAAGGAAAACGTGTTTTTCAAACTCGACTCGCTTAGCCCAACTGGCTCCTATAAGGACAGAGGTGCAGTCACCATGGTGTCCTACCTCGCAGCTCAGGGAATAAGAGAGTTAAGCGAAGATTCCTCGGGAAACGCGGGTGCAGCCGTAGCCGCGTATTCCGCGGCTGCGGGTATAAGAGCCAACATATATGTGCCCGAAACCGTTTCGGGTGTCAAACTCAAACAGGCGGAACTGTTCGGCGCCAACGTGTTCCGAATAGCGGGGAGCAGGCAGAGTGTCACCCAAGCAGCTGAGGCGTCGGGATTCTATTATGCGTCACACGTGTTGGAACCCCACTTCAGAGACGGTATCAGAAGCTTGGCGTATGAAATCGTGGCCGATTTGGGCTGGGAGCAACCCGACCACGTGTTCGTTCCAACGTCCGCCGGATCACTTCTGCTCGGGCTGTACAGTGGCTTTAAACATTTGCTGGTTAGCGGTTTGATAAACAGGATTCCAAACCTCGTGGCGGTGCAGACCGACCAAGTCAAGCCGGTCTACTGCGCCCTTAAAGGCATAGAGTATTCGCCACCAGCGCGCATAGACTCGGTGGCTGATGCGCTGATAAGCACAAGTCCGTTTCTCTTACCTGAAATGGTTAAAGTTTTACGTGAAAACGGCGACTCCGTGCTGGTTTCGAACAACGAAATCTTGGTTGCAAAGGCCGAGCTGGGGCATATGGGGATCTTGGTTGAAAACAGTTCCGCAACCGTTTATGCGGCCTATAAGAAAATCAGGCCGAAGGGTAAAGTTGTGTTGCACATTACGGGCAGCGGTCTAAAAACCCTTTAGAACAGCCGAGTGGCCCCAACATTTTATGCGGCTTTTGTTGAGTCTTTGAACATGATTTGATGTGACCGCCGCGGTTAGCATCGCAGGGCTTGGCTCACTCAAAGTAGGGTGGGGCCAGACACATCCGAATATGCGCCTGCGGAGACTTGCGGGTGCCTCTCAAGACGGGGTGTCGGCTACGTGTCTCGGCTACGTGGCTTTGAACGGGAGCCTCCAGCCTTCAGGGTGGATAGGATGTCAGGGAGGCAAACCCAGAGTCTCGTTTGTTAGCGGCGACACGCGGTGTGTCACAAAGTTTTTTAGCGTGAACGTATCAATGAAGCTTGAGGGGAAATTGTGTGGCTCAGGCTGACGAGAAATCCGGGTTGAGGATCGGCTCTGTTGTAATCGACTGCCTTAACTTCGACGAAATGCTGGAGTTCTGGAAGAAAGCTCTTCACTATACTCCAAGAGAACCCGTAGAACACGACTTCGTGGTTCTGCGAGACCCCTCGGGTAGAAACACCAGTGTCTCTCTAAACAGGGTTCAGTCTTCTGAGAAACCCTCTGGCAGAAATCGACTCCACTTTGACCTTTATACCGATGACCAGAAACGAGAAGTGAACAGATTGCTCAAACTCGGCGCATCGCGCCACCCCCAAATCTATGACCCAGAAGACGATTTTATAGTGCTGGAAGACCCTGACGGCAACCTATTCTGCGTCGTAGACACGACACGGTAGACTGTCCTCAAAAGGAACTGAATGCTGTGACTATGAGGACTTGAAACAAGTCTCGGGATGAAAAGTCTGTAATGAATAAATAGGACTTTGTGGTTGAACAACGCTTCGATTTATGCGTCCACGGAAAGTGGTCAACCCTCAAGTCGTTAGTTCCAACATATAAGTAATACTTATATATGTATTACGGATACGGAGAGCTCAATTTGTTTGGTTTGAACTTGAACGCGGTTTTAGCGAACCACAGAATCCGATGCCTCTCTGCCCGTTCTGAACACTCTGGTTGAGTCTGTAAACAAGCTGAGAGAGTTTATGCGCATGGTCGGGTTATGAAATATGAGTGATAAACACGCCATTCTGGGGTTGCTCAATAGAGATGAACTCTACGGCTACCAAATCACGAAGTGTTTGGGGGACATCTCACCCTTTTGGTACATCTATCCCGGCAACATATACAAAGCCTTGCTGTCGCTCAGGAAAAGTGGATTCGTGGAAACCGTGAAAACTGTGCACGCGAATGGTTTAGACAGAAAGATTTATCGGATAACCCAAAAGGGTAGAGTGGAATACAATAGGTGGCTTTCTCAGCCCAGTAAGCCACCCAAGTATCGCCTCGAAGTTCTGCTCAAAATTTGGCTTGCCGAAAAAGAAGGCAAATTCGACGTGGCCGAGACCCAGTTACTGGAGCGCAGAAAACAGGTGCAGAGCTGGAAGGACAAACTCGTTGAAAAGAAAGAATCTTTGCGCGCATCCAGCGCGACGTCGTGGACCGTTGAAAACGGTTTGAGGCACGCTTTGGCTGACCTTGAATGGGTGGATTACTGCCTTGATGAACTCAGACGGATGAGGATGCCAGAAAAGTCATATGCGTCTCCCCACAAAAAAGGTGTGTAACATTGGAAAGTGATGCATCAGGCGCCGTTGAAAAAACAATCAGCGTAAGCGGCCTTATGAAGTCCTACGGCGAGCTCGCAGCTGTGAATGGTGTGAGTTTCGACGTGTTTCGTGAAGAGGTGTTCAGCTTGCTCGGTCCCAACGGCGCTGGGAAAACCACAACCGTAGAAATACTAGAAGGTTTAAGGAGAGCTGACGCGGGTGTGGTCTCCGTTCTGGGTCTCGACCCTTGGAAGAAGGGCAAAGAGCTCCATTCCAGAACTGGCGTTATACCGCAGGGCTTCCGGTTCTTTGACAAAGCTACTCCCAAGGAGGCGGTCGAGTATTCGAGTATTATGGAAGACTGTTTGGTAGAAAAGTGGATGTTAAGCGTATTCTACAAACGGTTGAGCTATCCGATGCGTGTGACACCCACTTTGAAGACCTTTCGGGTGGCCAAAAACAGAAGGTTGGGTTGGCCTTAGCGCTTGTAAACGACCCAGAAGTGTTGTTTCTCGACGAGCCAACAACTGGTTTGGACCCATATGCGAGGAGAGCTGTCTGGGAAGTGATAAAAAATCTAAAGGGGCGTGCAAAAACTGTTCTCTTAACGACTCATTATCTCGAAGAGGCGGAAACACTCGCCGACCGGGTCGCGATAATGAACAGGGGCAAAATAGTGGCGATGAGAACACCCAACGAGCTCACCTCCAAGTTCGGTTCTGGGCAGACCCTTACCATAAAGACCAGCGAAGAATTAGCTGCAAGACTAGGAGTCACGAATGGACTACAAGTGAATTGGTCCAACGGTTTAACAGAAGTCAAACTCAGAGGATGGGAAGACGTGTTCAACGTGATATCTGTGGTTCGCTCTTTGAACTTACAGTTTGAAGAGTTGAACATTAAAAGAGACAGTTTGGAAGACATTTTTATCCGATTAGTGGGTAAAATGAAAGAAGGCGAGCTGAGTTGAAACTCTCGAGGATCTTGGCCGATTTTTCTGTGTTCAGAAGAGAGTATTTCAGAAACAGAATCGGATTGTTCTTCGCCCTAATCTTCCCAATCATCCTGATACTTCTTTTCGGAGCGATTTTCTCGGCTTCGGGAACGGGCGCCATTCCTCTTCAGGTTCAAAATCTGGACGCTGGTTCGCTGGGGTCAGCTTTCGTTCAGGCTCTGAACAGCACAGGCGCCGTAAGAGTGATGGTTGTGAACTCATCAGTTAACATGTCACAATACCTGTTGGATCACAGCTATTCGGAGGGGTTGGTGATCCCCAGCAACTTCTCCGCTGACCTCCAAAGAGGACAGCCAGCGAATATAACCCTATACACGAATCCCGCCGACTCTTCGAAGGGAATCGTCCTCGGAGTTGTTCAGGGTGTCGTGAGTTCGTTCAACCTACGCATTGCCCAAGTGAATCCGTTGGTGGGCTACACAGATATGGCCGTCAATTTGCAGTCGCCCAAATACATTGATTTTCTGGTGCCGGGCCTCATCGGATTTTCGATTTTGACCAGTCCAATGTTCAGCATGGTTAACATATCCGCGGAATACAAGAAATCCAAATTTTTCAAGCAGCTATCGCTTACGCCTCTTACGAAGGGTGAGTGGTTGACTTCAAAAATACTCTGATATGTAGTTCTATCAGTTCTCTCGTTAGTGCTCATGGTGGTGTTCGGGGTAGCGGCGTTTGGCGCAAACATCCGGTTATCGCTTTACATTGTTCCCCTAATCGTGCTTGGCCCAATTCTGTTCGTGTATCTTGGCATGCTGGTGGGAACAGTGACCAAGACTCAGGAATCGGCTGGCGTAGTGGGTAACATCATAACTTTTCCGATGATATTTTTGTCGGGAACATTTTTCCCTTTGAGCATCATGCCTCAGTATCTCCAAAGCTTGGCACACGTTTTCCCGCTGTTCTACGTGATTCAGGGACTAAACGACGTAATGGTTTACAACAACCCTGCTCAGGCGCTGCGTGACACAGTTGTGTTGCTGGGCTTAAGCATAGTTTTGTTTGTGGCCGCCGTCAAAGCGTTCAGGTGGAGAGAGGACTAATAAGCCTCGTTTGATAAATTGTGTCGCCACCTTTGCGCTGGCTCACACCAAGGTAGGCCGTGTCTCAGCTATACACTATTGGTGTTTCAAGCGTAGCCGCTTTCACACCCTATCCATGAATCGTTCGACACTTTGAGGCTGTTTTACGTATTGGGTGACAAACGGTTCAAGAGTTTTCGGGGTTGGTTTGATCGCTCCCACAAAGAATCTTCGGGGATAAAAATTGTTGGGGGTGGGTCGCGTTATACGTAGCACTACTTTGAAGCCTTTAGAGATGGGCTTATCTGAGAAGCCTCTGCGACCCGTTCACTCAATTATTCCCTTGGCTTCGGATTCGGTTTCGGAGATGGTTCTTTTCAGGTCTCTTATTTGCTCTAAGCATCTAACAAGCTTGACTCCCTTTGGGGTGGTTGAATAGCCGTACTGGTCCTTTACGATTAAACCATTGTCGATGCAGAATTTCAGGTATTTTTCGAGGACGATTGGATTCACGTTGGATTTGAACATGATGTGCGTTTTCTTTGCTCCCCCGTAAGCGGCAGCCAACATGTCGCGTAGTACTTCAGAGCTGCTTCTTCTACTTTTGGTGACACTGATGCCCGAAAACATTTTTTCAAAGTCCAGCTCGCTCAAATCTTACACCTGTTGACGACTGGCGCCTTCCCTCTGGCACCCAGATAAAACTATGGAGGGGGTTGATAAAGATGATGTATCAAATTCAATATATAGTAAGTACCATGAAAGATGATTCCTGAAGTCCTCTTGTTCTATATATTATTGCGCAGTGGGTTTCTATAATAGAAGTTCCTCGGAAGCTGAAACACAATCAAATTTGCGGACAAGGTTCGGTAGATCGGCTGCTGTTCAGATGCAGCATCAAAGTGACGCGTGACCAGCGGCGAATTGGTGAGCCTACAAGACCCGTTGAGCACACGAATTATACAGATTTGTGTTAAAGACGAAGTGTTGCAGAACACTTAATATGTTGATAGAAGTGAATCGCGAATATGGATTTTCTTGCTTCAACCATTCGGCGCAATCCCGAGCTGATTCGCGCTGCCGTGGTTCTACATCAAAACGGTGAAATTCCACCCAACACTCATGTGGTGGATTTCGACTCTGTGGTCAAAAATTCTGGCCTGATTTCTCGCAAAGCCAACAGGTTGAAGTTGACCAATTATTTCATGACCAAACAATTCGGTAGGAATCCTCTGTTGAGCAAAGCGATTGTTAAGGCGGGGATCAAAAAGGCGGTTGCAATAGATGTTGAAGAAGCAAGAATACTTCACAAAAACGGTATAGCCGTAGGAAACATAGGTCACTTGGTCCAGGTTCCCACTCATGACGTCGCGTGGGTTGTTAACGACCTGAGACCCGACGAAATAACCATTTTTTCGCTTGAAAAAGCGAGACAGGTCAGTAAAGAGGCTCAGAAGAGCGGGTTGAGACAAAGCGTGGTCATCAGGGTTGTGGGGAAAAACGATTTCTTCTACCCCTTCCAAGAGGGTGGTATACCCGAAGCCAGACTGCTTGAAGTCGCGCAAACCATTTCTGACCTGCCCTGCGTGGACCTCGTGGGGGTTACAACCTTTCCCTGCTTCAGGTTCAACGTTGAATCGAGGAAGGAAGAGCTTCTGCCAAACGTGGAAACCCTGAAGCGCTCAGTCAGAGAACTCAGAAAACACGGCTTTGAAGTGTCCGTGGTGAACATGCCGGGCGACACCAACACCGAGACGCTCGACCTTATTCGCGGGGCTGGTGGCACACAGGGTGAACCCGGACACGCCCTGACGGGAACCACGCCTCCCAACTACTTTAGAGACATGCCCGAGAAGCCCGCTTGGGTCTACGTATCAGAAGTTTCTCACAAAGACGACAACAGAGCATACGTGATAGGTGGCGGACAGCTCTTCGTGGACAAAGTGATCGGCATAATGGATCCGCTTTATCATGGATATTACCTCAGAGCTTTGGCTGGCTCCGACCCCGACACCATAATGGAAGAGCAGTACTTTTCAGAGCCTTTCACACCAGGGTACATTGATTATTACACCTCCCTGAAAACGGGCGACAACGCAAAGCAGTTGAGCGTCGGCGACTCTGTAATAATGGGTTTCAGAGCCCAAGCTTTTGTGACAAGGGCCAAAATAGCCGTAGTCAAAGATGTGAAAAGAAAACGCAGAGAACCCGAGTTACTGGGGGTCTTTGATAACATGGGCAACTTGGTGAGCGGAGACAGAAGCAATTGGAGGGCCGCCGTGCAAAGCGTAGAACGGCTGTAACGGTTTGGCGAGTGAGGAATGCAGGACTTTAAAATCAGAAGGTTTCGCAGGTCCGATGCGGTGGAGGCTTCAGAGATGTTGAGAGCCGCCTTCGAACCGTTACACAGAGGGAACCACGAATACTGGCTTTGGAAGTCCTTTGACCCCTCGAGGATACTAGCCAACAGTAGGACGCAGGATATTCTGGTGGCCATCAGCACTGAAGGAAGAATAATCGGTTATATATCGTCCACAAACACGCTTTACGGAGCTTCATATATTCCAACCGTGGGTGTGCACCCCGACTTTCAGAGGAAGGGGCTGGGAAAACTTTTGTTGGACGCTAAGCTTCGCACCCTTCAAAGACAGGGTGTTCGCAAGGTTTGGCTCTTGGTGACGAGTACGAATACGGGTGCACTGCTGTTTTATTTGAAGAACGGCTTTGCGATTGAAGGATTTCTAAGGGACCACACAGCTCCAGGCGTCCACGAGGTGCTTATGAGCAGGTTTTTGTGAACCTCTTTATGACCAGCGACTCTGTCACTTCTGTTCTTCCCAGTCGTTGTATCGAAACGGACTCATAAAGAGCGGAGACCACCGAATCCATTTGGCGGATGGATACCGAGGAGCGTGAACAGGGAAGCTTGCCTCTCAGAAGTGTGTGTGAGAGGTGAATTCTGCATTCAGGGTGTGCCTAAGGCGTTGCTTTCGGAGTCAGGTGTGAACTGACTGTGGCAGTTTCAGTTGGGGACGGTCGGCACAACTCGATTGACAAGATGATTGGGAGTGTACTTCTGCTCCTGACAATATCAAAGAAACTCCGTATATTGGTCTTGATACACAGCTTTGTTGCCCATAACAGCACAAGCTGAAATTGTAAATGTGATAAACGAGTAGTCAGGAATCATCAGATTTTTCTGGAGCACAGATGGAGGCATGGATGAGTATGTGTGGTACAGGCGGACCGCTGATCACTTACTGGGCACTATCCGTCAAAGTGGAGAAAGTCTTTCCTTGAAAAAGGAGGTAAAAAGGGAACGTTCAATATCTACCCCCGGCAAAACCATTAGTGCATTGCACCTTGCTTATGTAGGGTGGTCGCGTTGAACGGAACATGATTTCATATGTATTCTGGCACGCAAAGCACCCAGAAGTAGAGAAGGATAAGTACGAAGAGTCGCTTGTCACGTTTCACAAAAAACTCTTTAACAGGGATAGAAGGACTCATGGGGTCATACACATTCAGGGTCGATGGAACGCCATGGATGAGTCAGCAAGAAGGGGTGTACGAAGACTGGTATCTTCTCAAGGGATTTGAGGTGCTTGGTGTGCTCAACGAAAAGGCTGTCTCCGGCTCGATGAGACCCGTTCACAACAGCGCGGCTCACATGTCCGGAGACGGAAAAGGAGGATTGTTCGGACTTGTTAAGGGTTCCGCAGACTATGGCTCGAAGTATGCGCTTTGGATTTCCAAATCGTGGAGCGAAGACTATGAGTCGTTCTACAGAAAAGTTCTTGAAGAAGCGGGGTCGCTTGCAATGGGTTTGTGGCGCAGGCAGCTGGCCATGGGGCCGTCACCTGAGTTCTGTATCTTTGCGGCTCAGCCGCTGAGAAGCTTCGAGCACAGAAGACCAATCGTCCTCATGAGGGAAGTGGTGTGGAGTTCTGATACTGAGTAGTGGTCGCGTCGGTTCGGATTCGTTGTGTGCCAGCATTCAATACTGATACAAAGTGAGTCAATGAGTGTATACCTGATATATTTTGTCTGTTAATGCATCGAAAAATTGGTTTCACTTGGGATGATCAAACGAATAGCCCTGCGGCAAATAATCCATTCGTTCAGTTTCGGGTTTGCGAAACACGCTTCCCAGCGTGTTGTAAGAAAATATGGACTATGTAAGTAGAGCGTAGTGCAGTGCTGGGGGGTGGCTAGGTTAATAGGTTGTGATGTCGTCATGAAATTGATCGCGTTGGTGGCAGCAGCGAATCCATCAACGATGATGATCACGCTCAGAATTGCTCTGAGGATTCACTACTTACATTGGTCACAAAGCGAGTCGTTGAGACATGCGCGGCGTTAAGCGATTCCGCTTGTATACCCCGACCTGGTTTGTGCTATTTGGGGCTACTTCTAAAGGTGGCGGGATTTGCCGTGCTCGAATTCTCTTTTTTACCAGAAGAGTGTCCATGGCTGTACAAGATGAAAGTTTGGGTTCACAGCCGGTGTATCGACGGCTACTCGGCTTCGAGGTGTTCTGCGTCCAGAACCTCACTCCGGGGGGATTTCCGTGTGTAATTTTTCAACGGGTATACCTCTTGACTTTTGTATGGCGTATGACACCCAGTAGAAAACGAAGCCCACTATAAAAAGAAGTGGAACCACGGATATATACGTGGGGTTCAGCGGACCCACGAGTGCTGGCAGAAGAGAAGCGTAGGCGATCATAATTCCCAGTATTATTGAAGCTGCACCGAGAAGGGAGACAACTGGTATACCCGCCACCCTTCTGCTCGTGATGGAAGGCGAGGACGCGAACACTTCTTTTCTTCTCATCGGAAACACCAGAGCCGCTATACCCACAAACACGAGTCCTATGAATGACCCCGTGACCACGTAGGTGAAGAAGGCACTGATGGTCGAGTAAACCGTTAGGTACACAAATACAATGTTGACGATGATAATCGCGATAAGCGATACGTAGGGGACATGATATTTTTCGCTCACTTCAGCGAATTTCCTGGGAATCACTGAGTCGAAGCTCCAAGCGAACAGAACCCTTACCGAGGTGTAGCTAGCTGAGAGCATATAGCCGAAGAGCGTCGTTAAAAGACCCAAACCCAAAATCACTTCTACCACCGAGTTTCTGGTTCCGTAGCCACCCAGAAACTGGAGTATTGGCAGGCTGACTGGCAACTTGTAAGCGGCGTTTCCGTTCAGAGCCAGATAAGAAATGGACGCCAAAAAATCGTGTCCCATCGACGAATAGGTCACAAACGCGACCAGCGTCATCAAAACGATTTAGACAACGGGTGCCACAACCATGCCGATGGTCTGTGAACGCTGCGGATTTTTGACTTCGCCTCCTATATACGTCGACGCTGTGAAACCGTAGACGGCGAGTATGGTGTATACCACTCCGAGCAGGGTGTCGCCGAAGTTGTATGAAAAGCGGACACCCGCGTTCTGAGCCGCGGCGATTGTTTGTGAATAAGAAGTGGTTGACAGTGAATCAAAATTGGAAACAAAGTTTGCGTTCGAAGTCACCGCCATGGCCACCAGAAAAGTCAGAATTGAGAAAGCGGATACTACAAAGAAAAAGGTTTTCAATTTGAAGGATACGCTGGCTCCGAAATACATCACAAACGGTAGAACTATTGCTATGAGTGCCCCGACTATAAACTCGTTGACTGGAACGGTCAGAGTGGACGCCAAACCCGCCAAGCCTGGGTTGTTGCTTATAGCCGCCAAAGCGTTGAACATTGGGCCGAGGGCCATCGAAGTTATCCAGACTGCTTCGGTTCCTATAACTGATATGTTTATCAGGGTGAACACGAAGTTGACCATGAAACCCACCGAGGGATGCAGGATTCTTCCGATGAAAACGTAGTCTCCTCCCGAACGTGGGTAGGCCACGGAAAGCTGGGCGTAAACAAACGCGACTATGAGCGCTGGTATCAACGCGAGTAGGCTTGAAATGGGAAGATAAGCGCCCGGAAACAATCCCTGACCCAGTACCAAGAAGATAAGCATAAAGGCTGGGCTGGTGAACATTAGATTCAGCACGAAGGCTCTAAACGCTGAAACTTCACGAACAAGGCCGGTGGCTTGACGCTCAAACGTCTTGCTCATTATAAGAATGTTGGACCCTTATCGGCTTTTTAGAGTTGTTTACAAAAATATTCAGTAATACATACCTCTAACTATACTATATCCATAGGATTTGAGTATGCAATAAACACTGTTGTTTGCCGCGCCATTCTCAGAATCTCGTGTAAAGCTCTATTAGCAGCACATGCGTTTAAACTGCACCAAATGCGCGTTCCGTCGTTTCGCCGAGCCTTTAGCCCACTCAGTTGTGTCACAGGTAGCACCGCTACTCTTTTGTGAGTGTTCGGAGACTGTGGTCTCCGAACACTCAACCTTGGCGGGGCACCTAGCCGGAAATCTGCGGCAGCCGACCGCTTTCGCGTGGCACTGCGAACCGCGCGTACAGTTCTGAGCGGCGATTAGATTGATGGTTTGAACGCGGCTTTTTTCTTTACTAGTTTTGAGTCGAAGAAATCGATCATCAGCTTGTGCCGCTTCATTCTGTGAACGGGAGTAGCAAGAAAACTGTGCGCGTGAGGACCCCGCCTGAACACCGCGATGTATGCCTCCTTGTTGAGGTCGCGCAGCGCTTGGTAGAACATCACCGACTGGTCCAAGGGGCACCTGTAGTCTTCTGTACTGTGAATAAACATGATGGGCGTGTTCACTTTGTCGGCGCGGTAAATCGGGCTCAGAATCTTGTAGTTTTCGTTTGTAAGCGGGGCTTCGCCTATTAGGTCCTTGCAGAACCAGAAGCCTATATCCGAGAAGGCGTAGTGTGTGAACCAGTTGCTTATTCCGTTTTCACTTATGGCTGCCGCGAACTTGTCAGAGTGTGTTATCATCCAGTTCGTAAGGTATCCTCCTCCACTGATACCTGTGACGCCCACTCTTTCGGGGTCCACCGCGGGTTCTCGTCGCATCAATTCTTCCATTACGTTCAAGATGTCTTGAGAGTCCTCCACCCCATACTTTCCCAATATGCAGAGCGCGAAGTTTTCGTCGTACCCGTTGCTTCCCCTGGGATTAGAGTAAAGCACAAAGTAGCCCTTGCTAGCCAGAGTTTGCCCCAAATGGTCGAATCCGTGTCCATAGGCGCCCTTTGGACCGCCGTGGATGAACACTATGAGCGTAGACTTTGTTCCTTCTTTGATATCGGGTTTAAGGTACCAGCCCTCGATGGTGGCTCCGCCCAAGCTTCTGCATTCGATTCGATTCAGCTTGCGCATGGTCAGTTTTCGGGCGATCAATTCGTTGTACGATGTGAGCTTGACAACGCCTTCATTTGGTCGATAGCAGAACACTTCGGGCGGTTCGTAACTAGTCTCTTTCACGAACACTATGGTTCCCTCACTGCTCACGTCGAAGCCTGTTACCCATGCATCCTCATCCACGATTGCACACTCGCCTCCATCTTGCAGAGTCGTGAGCTGAACCCTACCGCCCCGCGTGGAAGTATAGTAGACTCTGCCAGCCGAGTCTATCCGCGGGAAAGCGTAACCCAAGTCGTCGTAACCAAACCTTTCTGTGAGCGCGGTAAGCTCTGAGCCGTTCCAAGAGTACACAAAGTTGTGCTCCGCATAGTTCTTCTTGTTTTGTTTACCCAAGAGCACAAGCGTGCTTCCGTTTGAGGCAACCGCTCTAAACGATGTTTTTTCAAACAGAGTCCGTGTTTCACCGTTGGAAGCCAAGCGGATGTCGCCGTGAGAAAAAGGACGATTCTTGCTTGGCACATTGTACACCAACGAATCCCCGTGCCACAGAGCCACTGGGAAATATGGTAGGGCTTGGAAGTCGACTTGGATTTCTTCGAGTTTGGCTCCACTCGAAGAATCGTGAACACTTATCAGTGTTTTCTCCCGGTCGCTGAAACCTTTGCCGTCGAACCAAAGTGGAATATCGGATTCAAAGAGAACATGAGGATCCTCCGCCTTTTTGGACGAAACCACACACAGTTTTCGGCCGTCTCGACTCCAGTGCACCTCAGAAACTGCTTTTGATTCAAGGAGTTTTCTGGAGTCACCCGTACGAGTGTCGAGAATCCTTAGTTCGCTCTTCTGCTCCTTTTCATTTATCTGAACGTATGCTACGCTGACACTGTCTGGACTAAACCTTGCCAAAGCACCGTTGGCGATGTATCGTTCGGCCCCTGTTTCCAAGTTACGTATGACGAGTATACTTTCGTTTTTATCAGAGGCAAGGTTGGGCTTAGTGGTCACAAAGGTGACCCAGGTGGCGTCAGCGGAGATCCTCGGGTCCGCGATAGCCGTGAATTCTGCAAAAGTGGATTCGTTCCATTCAGGCTGAGTCATAATATATGCAGAGCTGCTGTGAACCGTATAAACTTTCCAGTTTAATTCTGGCCGTGTGCAGAGGGTTACACGTAGGTGCTTGACGAGAAGATGGCGAATACCCCAGCTTTCAACCGTGCAAAGCGCTTTCTGTGGCAGCGACTGACCAAAATGAGAGTCCGCGGCGCTTCGACGGTTGCTGTGGATATTCGTTTTATCGGTGGTCCTAAATGAGCGACGCGTCCCTGCGTTGTGGCTATGAGACCAGATGGGGACCCAAAGCAGAACCCAATGTGAACGCTCCAACCGATGGTGCCCTGTCATTTGCTCAACACTCCAAAGAAAACAGCTTGACTAGAAACTTACAGCGGTGCTAGTAAACCAGGGCGTCCGTTAACCACGTTCAGCAAAATGCGTCAAGGCGAAGATATCCTTGGTACAGCTCGAATTGCTCGTGTTTCAACGGTTTACTGCGGATTCACTTTTTTGTAGAACAAGATTTTTGAATCGATAGGCGAAATAGGGTCTCGGGGAATGTCTTTGACACCTGCTGTGGTGAGCGACGCACGAGAAAAGATGGAAGAGCTGGGTCTTAGCTTCTTTGGATACGCTCGCTTTGGGAGAACCGATGAGTATGAAGTGTGAGAAGAATAAAATATACGTGATGGACTGTCTGAAGGGTATGAGGGAGTTGCTGGACGACGGAGAAGTTGACGTCATCGTCACATCGCCCCTACAACTTGGGGGTCAAATACAGTAAATACGATGACAGTATCCCGAGAAATCGGTACTTGGATTGGATGAACGAGGTTGCAAGGGAGTGCAAAAGGGTTCTCGGAGACCGCGGCTCCTTCTTTCTCAACTTGGGTCAGAAACCCACGGATTTCTGGGTTCCTTGGGAGGTCGCCTTTGGGCTGAAAAATATTTTGTGCTGCAAAACGTTATCATTTGGGTCAAATCCATAGCTATTCAGAAAGCGGATGTGGGCGATTACGATAAAATTTTGGGGGATATCGCAGTTGGTCATTATAAGCCCACACCAGGGAAGCGTTTCCTGCATGACTGCTTCGAGTACGTCTTCCATTTTACGAAGGAAGGGCGCGTTCCGCTTGACAGGCTATCCGTGGGTGTTCCCTACCAGGACAAAAGCAATATAGGAAGATGGAAGAGTGTGAGCCAAGACGTTAGATGTAGGGGTAACACGTGGTTCATACCATACGACACGATTCGGTCCAGTAAAAATGAAAGACCCCATCCTTCCTCTTTTCCCTCTAGGTTACCCGAGATGTGTATAAGGCTTCATGGCCTCGACAGAACCAAACTTGTTCTCGACCCGTTCATGGGGATAGGCAACACGGCCACCGCGTGCATGAGGCTCGGCGTGGATTACATAGGATTCGAAGCCGACGAATCATATGTTAAAGTAGCCCTGAGAAGAATAAGGTTGAGTCGAACAACACATCTGCGGAGTTTGTCCACGAACCCCGTCTAACTGTTGCCACTGCCTTGGGCAGACACACTGGGCCCGTCATTATTCCGGCAAATTTCTGAAATCGGTTGCTCCGAATACCTGGTTCAGATGTACCAAGTTTATTTATCGTAGCCTTTTCTTACACAAAAGCTATATAGAGCACTTGATAACCAACAAAACATTATGACGAGCACCGACTCAAACGCTCAGAAAATGACCAGCGGCTCTCAAAAAGTGTTCGCCAGGGACGCCACGGGTTTAACCAGAGAGATAGGCGCTAGAGATGCGTTGACTGGGAATATATTGGCGATGGGGGTTGCCTATCTTTTCGTGTTCGCCTTCTATTCTAGCCTGCTTTATCCGGGTGTGGACCTTCCGATTACGGTTTTGTTCACGCTTATACCCGGCGTCGTGGTCACGCTTATCTACTATTTGTTCACGGTTGTAATGCCACGCACAGGTGGTGATTATGTTTGGGTCAGCAGAGTGGTGCATCCATCCATAGGATTCCTTACGAATTTTTTGATCACCTTTGCTTTGATGTCCAGTGTTGCAGTGGGACCAGCTTGGGCCGTTAGTTATGGTCTGAGTCCAATGCTTGTGGCTTTGGGTTTGGTCACATCGAATTCCGCTTTGACAAACATGGGTATCTCTATTCTTTCACCCACGACAAGCTTTATCATAACCACCTTGCTTATGTCAATCTTTATTGTTCCACTATTCTTTGGCACGAAAAATGTGTTTCGCATACTATGGGGACTGTTCGCAGTGGCCGCCCTAGGAACCATCGTCACGGTGCTGGCCTTCTACTTGACTCCACAATCGGTTTTCGCAGCCAACTTCAACCGTTTGTCGGGTATGAATTACGCCCAAGTTATTTCATCCTCGGGTCTACCCGCGGGGTTCAGCTTAGGCATGACTCTGACGGGCTCCATCTTTACCATTACTAATTTCTTGGGATTCTACACGTCCGCGTACTATACAGGCGAAGTCAAAAGGGTTCAAAGGTCTCAGATCTATGCCATGCTTGGTTCAATAGCCGTGATGGCTGTCTTCGGCGTGCTGGTGTACGCCTCGGCTTATCACGCGGTGGGCTCCAGTTTTCTGAACGCCATCTCGCTTCTGTCAGGGTCGGGTAGCTCGAGTTACCTGTTAGCGGCTCCACCCACACTCAACTTTTTAGTGGCATTCGCGGTGCCAAACCCGTTGGTCATAGTCTTATCAGCCCTCGCCTTGGTGGCTACGGGTCTCGCCACTGCCACCGTGTTCTCATTTGTATGTGTGAGAAACTTGTTCGCGTGGTCTTTTGATAGGCTGATGCCCACAGCCATCGCAAAAATAGACTCTAAAAGAGGCTCTCCCTATGTTGCAATTGGAATCATTTGGATGCTCTCCATACTGTTTGTCGCGGTATACTTTTACACAATATTCTTCCAGTTCTATATCTATTCAACTTTGGAAATATTCATGGCCTTCATACTGGCGTCAGTAGCAGCCATCCTGTTCCCTTTCAGCAAAAAGGACCTGTTCAACTCCGCGCCATCCTTTGTAAAGAAGAAGATTGGCGCAGTTCCTTGGATAACCGTGTTGGGCGTCTTGGGAGTTGTTCTAAACGGTTACCTCGCTTACGCCACTCTTCAACCCGCGGTCACGCCGCCGCCGAGCGGAGCACTTATCAGAACACTGGCCTACGCCGTGGTTCCGATTACAGTTGTTGCAGCCTTCGCGATTTACTCAGTAGCCTACGCTTACAGACGAAGACAGGGATTCGACCTTCGCCTGGCATATAAAGAGATTCCTCCCGAATAACCTGCGAGCCTTTTACCAGTCGATGCATCTTAAGAATCGCTGTATCAACGAATTCGTGAGCTGCGGCTGCTCTATGTGGGGATTGTGCGCTGCGTGCATAACTTTAAGAAACGAGTACGGAATCAACGTGGACAGCTTTACGTGATGAGTGGCAGGCACAAATATGTCTACGTCGCCTCCAAGTATCAGTACTGGGCACATTACGCGTGGCAACTCGGGTGACAAGGCGAATTCGAGTATTGCGCGTGCCCCTTCAATAAAATTGTAGGGATCGTCCTCGGCGAACACTTGGCGCATACGGCTGGTGAGCTGTTGATTTTCAGGAGAACGGGCAAACTCGGCGTTCAAATCCCACTCGGGGTCGTACCCCTTAAGAAGCTTCCAAGCCGCTTCATCCCCATTTTTCTCGTAGTCACGTATCCACAGCTCCATTTGCTTCCAAGGCTCGGGTTCTATCTCGCTTAGACCACCGGTCGTAATCACGCCGGCGACTCTGCTCGGATGGTCCACCGCGAACTTCAGTGCAACCGTGGAGCCAAACGAGTGGCCCATTATGACGGCTTTTTTTACGTTTGAAAAGTCAAGAAGGTCTTCGACGTCGTTCACCCAAGTCTGCAGGGAATGCCGCTCCGGCTTTTTCAGCCTGTATGATAAGCCGTGTCCCCTTTGATCCAAACTGATTATTTTGTAGGAGTTTCCAAACTCGTTAATCTGATGGGTGAAAAAGTTGTGGTTTTCTCCCAGTCCATGTAGAAACACAAGAGTCTTTTCGCCTACCCCATCAATCAAAGCGTTTAGCCATTTACCATCTCTGGTTGACACACGTGTTCTCTGCTGGTTCAGTATAGCCATGTTTCTCGAATCATATTTTGCTATCCCTGAAGATGCGGACATGCGTGCCCAAGTATTTGCACACAATTAAACATTGTGCGCAAGGCGACAGCCACGGTTTCGTATCAAAGCACTTGTCTGAGCCATTCGCCTATTTATATTCACGGACTTCAATTTCCAAAATTCATAGTGCTTTTCGCCGAGACCGCAAAATATTTCTGAGACCGTTCATGTCAGTTTTGTATCGGAGTCAATAAGTTTTCAAGTGGCAATACGCGACTGAGTATTTGAACGATGAATTCCATGCCAGAGAAAAGGACCGTTCAATGTGCCGCCAAGTAATCGGCTCTGAGGCGCCTTGTTCATCTCAACCTGTGCAGAACAGGCTGGACCTCGCCTTTGTAGCACTTCCTGTGCTCCGCAGCGCCAGTTTTAATTTCTGAGTTTACACGATATTTGGAGACCTGCTCTTTATATCGTGTACCCGTGATAAGGTGACTATGCTAAGCGACACCTCTGGAAGCCAATACGCCGAGGAAACGCTTTTGACCGCGGCTTTCCAAATTGCCACCCGTGTCGGAGCCTGTTCGCATCGCCTATAAACGTTGACTGTTGGAGCCGCTGGCAGACAGTATTTGAGATTACTGGATACTTCGAAGAACGAAGGCTATCGGCGATAACCAGTGATTAAAAGAAGCGAAGCACTCCAGAAAAACTCGCAGACCCCGGGTCTAGGCGGTTTATCGTGGCTATTAGCTGGCTATACGACTCTAGGCGTGGAGATGCTTCTTATACCTTGGAGCCGCATACTTTACTTGTTCGTAGGAGTGGTTCTGATACCCGTTCGCCTGATACTTTCCATATGGGGAGCCTACTCGTTCAGAGTCGGGTATCGCAGAAGATTTGGGTCGTCGCAGGAAGGCTTGTCGTTTATGCTCGGGGCCTTGTCCGTGTCCTTTGCTACGTGGATGTCAAGTCTTACTCCTCACGCAAACTATCCGGTTCGCGACGCATTTCTCTTGGCTGACCTTATCTTGGCGCTTCTCTCATTTTTCCTGCTCGGCGTCGACTACCGACGCAAAGCTGGGTCGCTGAGCCGCTGGTTTCACATCTCGGTTTCCTCATGGTTGCTAAGGGAATAAATCTGTTGAAAGATGGCTATTCACAGCATGAGGTGGTTCAAGCACCAAACAGAGACACCGAGTAGCAACCGATTAGAGAATTGAAGCCGACCTAGTGAACGCGTTTGCGAACTATAAGGTTCACCCAACGGTTTCGTTGTTAATTGCAATTTTGAACAACATTTTTTTGAGCACTTTGTGGTTTGCGAGTGTTTTCTCGAGGTTTTCAGTAGCCCGTAAACCTTTCGGTTTTTATGTCGGCTCGTTGCACCGAGAGTTTAACGGCGAGCTGCTCCGATAATTCATCCACCATCGTTGGCGGACCAGCTATATAGTATATGGAGTTCGCAGGGTTTGTAACGCTCCTTATATACTCTGAGTCAATTCTTCCTACGTGTTGGGTTACGTCGGCACCCGTTGGACGAGTTATGGTATAATGAGCCGCAAAGTTTGGATGCTTTCCGCTGAGTTCATCAAATTCCTTCTTGAACACGAGGCTCTCGGAATTTTTGGCCGAATAAATCAGTCTTAGCAGCATCTTGGTATCCGAGGCTAGCTCCGTAAGAATGATGCTTCTGAACGGAGTTATGCCAATGCCTCCGGCTAACAAAACGACTTCTTTGTCGTTGTCCGCCGCTTTGTGAACAACGAAGTTTCCAAACGGTCCCAAAACAGAAACCGAGTCGTCTTGTCGAAGCGAATTAAGCCTTTTTTTGAAAGGTGAATCATTGGGTTCAACAGTGGTTGTTACGCTTATATACTCTCGGCTTTTAGTGGCGGGTGAAGATATTGAGAATTGCCGTTGGTTTCCACGGGGATCACTCGTCAGGTCGCTGAATCTGACTGTTACGTATTGTCCAGCAACGAACGAGAACCCCGCCCCGACAGTTTTGAACACAAAGGTTTTAATTGTTGGTGCTTCGCTAAAAGAGCGCAGAAAGCTCAGTCTGTACTCGCGAGGTTTTTGCGTCACGTTTTTTCAAACATTTAATAGTGGTAATAATGCTTATATTTTTCGGCACAGTTGAAGCTTATGCCACAGATAAAGGTGTGTCAAGAGCGGGACCTTCTAGAGGGGAAGCTGACGGCTTTCGACGTAAAGGGAAGACAAATAGTGCTTTACAGACATGGGGAAAGGATCTACGCCTTTGACAGATGGTGCACACATGAACAAGGAGACTTAGCGGCAGGAAGCATCGAAGAAGGGGTGGTCACCTGTCCGGATCACGGCTCACAGTTCGACCTAGAAAAACAGGGACTCAACGTGCTTGGCCCAGACGGTGAAAACGCGGGAAGCGTGCCCGACCTGCCGATGTTCAAGGTAAGCATTGCAAACGGCGAAGTGTTCGTGGACCTATAATCGTATACGTGAAACGTTCTGACATCCTCCCAGCCTTAAAGGATTGAAGGTTCCCGCTTCGTCGAAGCTTCGCAGTTCTCACTCCACCGAGTTCTGAACTGTGCCGGAAGCAGTCTCTGTCGCGAGGATACACTCGTACAGCCTATCAAAGAGTACTTGGGCCGAACAAAGGGAGTCGCTTAAAGACGGTTTTCTATCAAGATTAGATGAATACGTTCCGAATATCAGAAACACCGTTGAGTTCATAGAAGTGTTGACCACGTGGGACATAAAGCGGGTCTTCGGCATCAACCAATGCCACGTCTCACACATCGAGCAATCCCTCAACCAGATGTTGTCCTTTAGACCTGTGCTTGGATGGTCGAACTACAGGCTACCCGTACAGGGGCTCTACCTCTGCGGCGCCGGAACCCATCCTAGCGGCGGAGTCACTGGGGCGCCGGGACACAACGCGGCGCAAACGGTGATTCAAGACTTTGTATCAAGAAGAGTTACTGCCACACAATAGATCGCATTATATCCGATGAGACAGGTTCGGTGAGCTCGACTCTTACGTGTATCTTTGTAGCCGAGTCCAGTTTGTATGTCTCGAGGATCCTCATGCGACGCACAAGGTGTACACGTGTTGGATATAGTGACGCACACAGTGCAAACTTCAGTAATAGGTGAGGGTGCGCTACCTGATTTTGCCAACTGTCCGTTCAAATACGATCTCAGTAGATGGGTGACAAAGGTGTGTTCTTGAAGCCTGAAGCAGCATAGGTGCTAAACTCGTTTTTCGCGTTGTTCAGTAACTCGTCATTCAACAATACGTCTATCCCTGTCATAGCCATGACCTTTGTTATGTTTGTAACTGCTCTACTGTTCTTTTTGTTCGCCGCGGCCTTGGCGAACTCCGATGTGTGAGGGCTCACAGATTCACTGCTTATCGCTATTGTCGGCGACACGCTTGGAACCACGTGGCTCACATTGCCGTAATCCGTGGATATATAAACCATTGAACGCGACATAAGTTCCGGAGACCTGAAAGATATTTTCAGCTGCGAGAAATTGCGTGACGCGGCTCCAATTAGCGCAAGATTCGGTATGGACTCCTTGTACTCGGGCGTGCTGGTTATTTCAGCTTTTGCCCCAGTCGTCGAAGCAATGCTCTTGATGCATTTGTACACGATTGCGAGAACCGCGCGCAGATTTGACACGTCGGTCGACTTCACGGCTATCCTTACTAATGCTTCGTCGGGTATAACGCTTGGATTAACACCTCCTCGGTCCACTGTGTAGCCGAAAATAACATCGTTTCTAAAACCATGTCTGAGCGTGTTCAAAGAGTTAAGCGTTAGCAGCACACAGTCTAGAGCGTTTGTTCCCCTATGGGGAGTAGAGTAGTGGGCACCTTTACCTGTGAATTTAACCGTGAGTTGCCCCAAAGCAACGGAGGGCATCCAAGGAGCCGTAAAATTCCATGGATGATTCATTATTGCCACATCAACGTCTTTGAAGCACCCTGCTTCTATAAGCGGAATTTTTCCACCGCTGCCCTCTTCGTCAGGCGTCCCCAAAACAGTGATGCGACCACGAAGTTTCTCGCCGATCCTGCTTAGAACGATACCGGAAAAAGCAGCTGTTGAACCAATAATGTTGTGGCCACATGCGTGACCCAGTTCTGGCAGCGCATCGTATTCAGCCAAATAGCATATATGCGGACCCTTGGCTCCTGTGTCAAAGGTTGCAACAAAAGAAGTGGGTAACCCTGCGATTCCAAGTTTTACGTCGAAACCAAATTTTTCCAGTTTAGAACAAAGCAGCCTTGACGACTTGTGCTCTTCCATGCCAAGCTCGGGGTTGGCGTGTATGGCCGAACACATCTCCCAAATACGCGACTCTAGGCGGTCAACCTCACCAGCAATCAAACGTTTGAGTTCACTAAGGTCGTTCAAGCAACTCCGCACACCGAACCCTGCACTCCTGCATAATAATCTTGCGTTGAAACACCTTTGAACCCCCGCTACCCAACACTTGTAACCCAGTATCTCACGGCTATGTGACCAGCAAGCTTCTGAACACTTTTGGAAAACTCATCGTTACTCAACTCGGACTCGCAGAGCCGGCGCAAACAAGGAATGAATTGGCTCATTATATAAATAAGAACTTTGATGGCATTTACGAGCAAGTTATTGTTGACTCGAATTGTCATGGGGACAGGAAGCTACGCGACAGACAAAATTGGAGAACAGGCGTCGTACCCCAATGTATTACTTGTAGACAACGGTCTAAAGCAAACAAGGGCTTGGACTGGAGAAAATGGGTTCTGCCCCGCGAAGTTGCGTCTATCCCGAAATAAAACGTCATCTTACTGTCGCGTTGAGACATCACCTGTGTCCCTCTGCGAGGGAGAAGGTATATGTTATGCGGGCCTCTGGTAAAAGGATTCGCTTATCCCGAGCCTAGGTATTGGAACTAAGAATTCTTTTGTTCGGAGTCGAGGACGTTGAACTGGCCGCTCGAATTCACGATTTGAGGGTGTATCTTCCACTCTACTAGGGTCATAAGACCAGAGAACCCCACCCATCCTATTCCTACATACACCGCTGAGTTCAGAGGAGCAGCTGGAAAAGAAGGGTAAACGGTTGATACCATCACAGCCAAAAGTACTCCGACCGCGACCACGGGAAAAACAAGGTGTTTGAATACGTTGAATACACCCTTCCTTCTTGCAAAGAAGGGAAGACCTATGCTGGCCACAATGTGTTCTGTGTATGCTGCGTAACCATTCGCAAACAACAACCATAATCCACCCATGAACGGACCGTAAATCGCCCCGAAGATAAGCGAGATAACCAGTGAAACCAAGAATACGAATACCGCCGAAACGTTAGGGGTTGCGTGTCTTTTATGAATCTTTTTAAGAGACGACGGCAGGAAAAGCACCCGGTCTCTGGCGAAGGCGTAAAAGTTTCTCGCCGCCGCGTTGGTAACCGCAACATTGTAACCCATAAAACTGTTCACGGTAAAGATTATGAGTAGAGCGTAAAGGACATAGCTGACCTTGTGAAAAAGGATGAGTCCAGGGTCCGGCGATGACGCAAATGAGGACATATTGGCGGGTCCCCAGCCAACGGTGAGGGCATATGACACGATTACGAGGGTTGTGACAGCGACCGCGACAGCGCTCGCAAGGGCTTTAGGCGCGGATTTTTCGGGTTGTTTGGTTTCTTCGGCCAGTGACGTAACCGTGAGCACCGTTCCAAAGTAAAGCACAACCGAGTAGATCATTGAGTAAAACAACTGTGACACACCGCCGGGAAGATATTTCAGCGTGAACACCTGCAAAGTATTACTCGGTCCCGAGGCAGCTATTATAGCCGCCGAGCCCACAATCAAAATGCCCACCTCGATTAAACCTCCGATGATCTGGTAGTCGGTCGAAGGTTTGAGACCAATATACGCAAAGACAAAGGCTATTGCAGCCGCCACAACCGCGATGGGAACCCAGTACTGTGGACCGCTGTACGCAGGGTTGATTAGCGTGACAAAAGATGCGAGCCCCAAGAAGCCGAAGCTACCCAAGCCCAGCGGGATATAGAAGGCCATGTTCCAAGCTTGAAACGTTGCGGCTTTGCCTCCAAGCGACGTACCCGCAAAACCATAGTATCCCCCCGCGGACCCGACATACTTTGAAAATTGGTAGCCAGTGTTCATCAAAAACAGATAGAAAACGGCGCCAAGCAATATGGACAAGGGCGTGGCGCCGAGCGCAAGCAATGCAACCCCCGTAAGTAGGTACGCTGCGTCCGCGGCAATGGAGAGTTCGCCCATCGCCATCCACAGCAATCTAAAGGTACCAATGGTGTTTCTTCTCAATCCTTCTACGGGCTTTGCCTCCAATGAACCTCTTGTCGCGTCCTTCCTCGGTCCGGTTTCTTCATTGGACACGTTTAGTTAAAAGCGTGCGTTTAAAATAAACATTCTGTTTTGAACAGGGACCTGTCCGGATAAGCCCAATTCTTGTCACCTCCACTCGGTGTACCACGCAACGAACACCTCAAGAAATCCACGAGCGGAGTGAACAGCGTTTTCTTCGGATTGACGTTGTTGTAGAAAGCCCTCGTCCTATCCTTGAGGTACCCGAAGAATCGCTCAACCGAGCTACGAAGCCCAAAGGTCTGGTACACGTGGTTTTGGAAGCCAGCCCGAACCACGGAGTCACGGTACCACGGACCCCGGTCGGTGAGGATCACCGGGTTACCAAGACACCTTCTCCTGAGTCTCTGCAGAAACCTGAGGGCGTTAGCCGTTGTCCTGGTTAGTGAGACGCCGAACCAGATGGGCTGCCTGGTCTCAGCGTCAACCGCGGCCCAAACATAGATGGGTGTGCCGTTACACTTCACCACGGTCTCATCCACGGCTATTATGGAGTATTCCTGAGGTTGTGGGTCGAAGTTGAGCCTACCACCAACCTTCCTCACCCACTCATGTATACTCGACTTGGAGACTGGGAGTGAGAGCTTCTTGCTCCGCTTAGTTTATCAGCTTTGGATTATCTTGAGAAGGTGCGCGCGAAGAGGCCGAAGGATGACTTGGAGCTTAAAATAAGGCTTCTCTTCAGGTTGCTCAGGTCGAGGCTGGTCACGGCTCACCTATATGAAGTACCCGTTTCTAGTCTTCCTCCACCATTGAAGCAGGCGCTCGAGCAAATCAGGTCCACATCGGGTAGATCCTAGTGTCCCAAGGGCTCTGAAGCAGATAGCTAAGTATATATTAAATTCTCATACGCTCTAACTAGAAGCGTGCAAGCTTCGAATGCACATGCGACATCCATGTACTCCTTCCCCGTCACATTGCTAGATTGGCTGTATTCCATGGTATAATCAAACGCACTGAATTTGGTGGCGTAAGACCGGGACAAAGTCTAGCGATACGGAAAAGTGTCTGACTACTCTAGTCCTTGCCATACACTTCCTTATGTGAGCATACACGCAAAAGCTGTACCGTACACTCTTTCCGGTTCCTTTGGACGTTGTAAAGCAACCTGTTCTCTCGGTCCAGTTCGTATGCGAATAGCCCAGCAAGCGGACCCCTCTTTGCAGTATCCAGAGACTCCGGGATGGGGGTGACTCCTGAGTAAGAGGAGCGCGCCCTCTATCCTCCCCAATAGCCCTTTTGGAGCCCTTCTCGTTTTTCTTCCTGAGCTTCTCAAATGTGCTGGTAACTATGACATTGTTCAAGTTATCCACTTACGCACAGTTCGTAAGAACTCTTCATTACTGAGTTCGGAACTCAAAACTTCATAGCGGCCGGCTTCTAAATCCTTCAGGCTGCTAAGCAGGTCTTTGAACTCCTCTGTGCTAAGCTCTATCTCTTCCTGGATTTGAGATGGGATGCCGATCAGGGGTTGGATTGGCGCTATCCAGGGCTGTGGCTCGCTGTCAGATGGAACAACTATCAAGCTCTGGATTTGAACACGTTTAGACATTCTCTTTCTCAACTCCTTCCAAACTTAGTCTGCCATCTTTTTGGACACGTATAACCCATCTCGAGCCAACCTTGTACGGTAGGGGTTTTTCTGATTTTATGAAGAGTGTTAGAGCCGCCGGGTAAACAAATCTTTGAGGCTTGGAAAAGGGCGCCGCAGGAACAAACCTTCTCAGCTCTTCGTCCACCTCTATCACTTCCCCGAACTGAACCTGGAAGATGCTTTCTCCGGTGTGGCTCTCGACAGCGCGGGTGACCTGAATGACCTCAACCTCCTTTGTGTAAAGCAAGTTGGGAGTGCCCGGATTCATTCTCTTAACAATATTTTTACCTAAACTTAAGCCCTTACTCGGAGAGTGTTTGGTAAGAAAATGTTTTCTGGAACCTCACTTTTACAGCTGATCAAAAAGTGGGTCAAGCCCAAATTTTCAAGACAGATTTTTGGCTCGTGACCTAGTATTAGAGCTGAAGATAGTGGCCGGGTACCCATGTGAGTGGTATATGCTCAGCGTGTTTTACTCTACGCAAGCATACGTTGATATGCGTGCGCACAATTGTCTTATCTGCGGTAGAGCCTGGACTTCACGACTTCATTCGGGAGCCTCGCGGATTCGTCGGGGTCACTGCGCTCAGGCCGGGTAAGGACCTGCCCACCAGCACGTGATGGTAGAAATGCATGATCCGGCTAGCCTCCCAGCAGGAAGCACCATACATTCTAGGTTTCAGCCTGATCCACCTTCTGCCTTTGATCAACTACACCTGCGCCGTAACTTCGTCCACGTGTAGAGATTTATCGCGGCGTTGAGCCAACACTCGATCCAGAGCCCGCACCCCAGGCACTCGAACACCTCTGCCACATTCAGGCGTCTGTTTTCCCTCCATACCTGGGACGGTTATCACATCTACAAATAATAAGGGACTGAGCCAAACGAAGCAGGCTTACTGTCTGATTCTCGCCCATTCCTTCCCCCTCCGTTCATAGGAGGGTCTCATGTTGTGGTATACCTGTAGCGCCTTTTCCCAGAACTCTTCCTCCTTTTTTATTACCCTTCCTTCCTCAATTATTTGAAGGATGAATGGGCTTCCCTGCTCTAATTTTTTCATGAACACATGGGTGTTCATGAATACCGGGTCCACTTCTTTTGGGAACATTTTCACTATTTTCATGTAGAGTTCGTTTGGAACCCTCCTTGGATCCCCCGGTATTTCGTCTCCAACCACGAGCACATCGTAGTCGCTCTCCTCGGTGAAATCGCCCCTAGCTCTTGAACCAAACAGGATCACGAGTCTCATCTTATCTCCCCCTTTACCCAACTGAGTATTTTGACCGCGCAGCCTATACACTCCTTGGCATCCTTTTCAGTATAATACTCAAAGGGGGCGCCCTCGTCGTACACATCTGGATACCTCGACGGAGCGTACTGCCTGTCAAGATATGATGCACACTCCAGTATTTCCCCTGGCGCTTCCTGAAGCAGGTGGGTGACCGAGTGCCCCCTCCTCTCAACCCCCTGCTTTGGAAGAGAGCCTTAGCTGGCTTCTCCGCGCACTGTTGGGATAGGAAACAGCACAATTCGTAGTACTTGCCTCTCCGAGCGTATTCGGCCTCCTCCAAATCCTTTTCAGCCTGCTTTAGCCAGTCTTCGGTTCTTTTCACACGCCGAATAATTCTTGAGAATATGAATATTTAGCCACTGTGGTGTTCGAATGATAACGTCCGGATAGATGCTTATCGGGCGTGGGTGCCCGAGCGCGGTGACTCCGTCTGGGCGCCTGTGAACCACCCCCCGCTTATGGACTGGGCTTTCCCTAATCCAGCCGGGCTTCGAGCCGTGACCGCAACCTGACTGGGCGCACCGGGACTCACGAGGAGCCGTTTTACCTTGATCCAGTCGGGTCGGAGACCGCTTGTAGCTCAAAGCCCGCTGGCCGCGGACTACCACCCGATACTCGTATTCTCCATCACGTATGGCTACCATTTCCGTACGCTTGATTGCTTGCTGATTCATCGGTGATCTGGTGGTTCGTGGCTACGGCCTGCGTTTGTATCTAGCTTCATGCCCTGGGGTGCTAGGGGTGCGCCCGCCTGTCTGAATGCGTGTGAGCGGATCTGTTTGCGTGCTTTCGGGACTGGTTTAAATACTACTTGGTTTAGAGTATTATTGTGCCTGAGAAGGTTACATCTATAAAGGTTGACTCGGAACTTTGGAAGGCTGCGAAGCTTCTTGCGGTACGTAGGGGGGTCAGCCTGAAAGCTATGATTGAATCCCTGCTTATCGCGGAGGTTGAAGCGGACTTATCTAGCGTAGACGAGTTACAGGTCTCTGAGGAGCACTTGAAGCGCTTGTTAAAAAGGAGGAAGAGGGGGAAGCCACCCTTCATGATCCGCTCGGAGAGGAGCGCCGTGGAGTTGGTAAGGGAGGGGAGAGGGGAGTAGTGGTCACTAAGTGGTGGTGGGAAGCAGGATGTGTCCAGCACGGTAACGCGGAGGCTTTATGTGGATACGAGTGTGATTGTTGCAAGATACAAGCCGCGTGACGAAATGTACAACTCAGCAGAGAGCCTCTTCAATCAGGGAGGAGTCCACTTTTTTGTTTCGCCGCTCACGTTGGTAGAGCTGTACGCCGTTCTCTCTAGGATCTGAGACCAGATTCACACTCCCGTCTCGCCTTTCCCTTCAATGAACACTCTTGTAGCTTTAATCATACAAGAATGTAAACTGCGTGTGATCACCGGGACCAATTCCGGGGTAAAGGCGCTTGGGGCATAAGGTTTAGAGTTTCACCGGAATACTTCCTTTCAATGAGGCTTGCCCAACAACTTCAGCTGAGAGCGCTTGACTTAATTCACCTAGCCTATGCCTCACTTGCGGGGGCCGGGTACGGTGTGAGCGGATTCGTGACCGGGGATAAGGAAATACTTAGCAAATCAAACTTAATTAGGAAGACCTTAAAACTTGAAGCGTTATACCCGGATCAGTTGACGCATACACAGTGAGCGCACCGTTAGTTTTGAGGTCCAGACATCGTTCAACGGTATAGGTTCCGCGCTCAGATTCCGTTTTTATGAGAGCTTTTCGAAGCTTTGGCTGAAAATGGGTTGGCGGAGAAAGAGGCCAGACCTGATGAAACGAAGTTGGAGGTGATCCTCGGATAAAATCATATCCGATAAAGTTCGCGATATGCTTGAATTCACGAATCATGGTTTAATGTGTGTGCTGACCACGGGTCAGGAGTCTGCTGCTTCCCATTAGACAGCGAGTAGAAGCCTCGAGCCGCACCAGACCGAGGCACTAATAGGTTTTGTCGCGTACTTATCAAAGGTTTGAAAGCCTCAGGAAAGAGGTCGTGTTCGGAGGCTTGGTGTAAGCTGTATCGACTTCACTGACTTCTGATGGTTATGTCTTGGCGGGCGTTTCTGGTTGCTGGTAGCCGTATGGCTGAATTCGCAGCCGCCGAAGGGTAATGAGCAAATACTTCGAGAAAGGAAATGAGCCAAAAGGGCTCAAGTATCCAGGTATCCACAAAAAAGAAGCCTTACAACTCCTTGTTGGATAGAAGCCAGTCGAACAGCGGCACCTCCTTTGCCCCTTCCCCGAGATCTCTCTTCTCTCCTTCCAGTGTAATGATGGAAGCTTCTTTTATCCCGGTCTCTTGGAGTGCCCTTCTGAGCTTGTCCACGTGTTCTGGATCCGGGTTCAAGCTGACCTCTATGAGCGCCTTTCTACCCTCCTTCCTCGCGACGAAGTCCACTTCTCTTCCATCCTTTAGAAGGTAGTAGTCGACTTCCCAGGACCTCCTCACCAACTCCAGGAACACCAGGTTCTCTAACTTTCTCCCCAGACCGCCTTGCGAGTCGGTCGTCGATTTGCCATCGTAAAGCGAGGCTATCCCCAGGTCCACGGCGTACACCTTCTTAGGTGACACAGCTCTCCTCCTCTCCGAGTAGTCAAACCTCTTCACGGTGAATATGAGGAACGCCCTCCTCATGTACTCAACATAGTTCATAATTGTTTTCACGTCTACGTCGACTCCCACCGCCTTCAGCAGCTTCCCCATGGAATTCCAAGTCATCGGGTTAGAGTAGTTTGAGAGCAAGAAGTCAAACACAACCCTGAACTGCTCGACGTCTCTTACCCTGTTTCTCTCCACGATGTCGCGGTAGAAAACCATTTCAAGCACATCCAACAACTTCTCTCTCGAGCGGTAGACCCAAGGCTCAGGGAACCCACCCCACACCAAGTACTCTTGAAGAGTCCTCATAAATTTACCCCTCCCCCTGAAGTCGCCCTCCAGTGGAGAGGCAAGCTCCCCGAGGCTGAAGGGGTAAACAATCTGTGTGAGCTCCCTACCCCTCAGCCTGCTAGGTATCTCGGACGAAAGCAGTGTGGAGGAAGAACCTGAAACCACAAGCTTAAAGTCTTTAACATCGTGCAACCACCTCAACTTGAAGTCCCAATCCCTCCAATCCTGAACCTCATCGAGAAAAAGATACACCCTCCCCTCAACATACTCAGACCTAACCATCTCAGCGAGCTTCCTAGCCTCCAAATCCCTGAACAAGGGGTCATCCAATGACAAGTAGACCGCATTCTCCCCCGAGCTCAAAAGCGACCTCACCTCTTTAAGCATGAGGAAAGTCTTCCCAACCCTCCTAGGCCCAGCCACCACAGTTATATCAGGAGTGGATAGATTTAACCTGAAACTCCTAGGGAGCTCCCTAACGAAGCGTAGACCCCCCACATACTCCTCAGTGATCTCTCTCAACCCAACCATGTTAGGAATACTAATCCAAAGATTGATTTAAAAGTTTGGAATAGTAAACCAAACCAACCGAGCGTTAAGATACCTTTATGAACCTTCCAAAAAGTCGCGCTCAGGGCAGCGGGCTCACGCACATTACCTGTATGTGCACACCTTCTAGCGAATTTTAGTAAGTCAGCGGTTTGAGGTAATCGTGACCACGCTTTGATTTTCCCTTTGTATTACGTTTTCTCCCTTAAATTTCTCAGTCATTTCGTGTTCCTTTCCGCAATCACCGATTCTATGGCTTCAGTGGTGACCACGACAGGTGATGATCAGCATGGTCATACAAACCTTCTATTACTAGTATAAACTTTTAATATAAAGTTTCCATTGTCAAAGGATTTGTGCTCAGCGTAGAAGTCGAGTACCCACCCTGTTCATGGAAGAGAAGTTTCGTCTTAACAATTCATCGATAAGCCAGAATGGTGTCTTATACTCTTATCAAAGGATGCGTGTCGATATAACCAATTTCAGCGTCTCTATCGGTAGCCGTCTTTTCGTTTTTCTGGCTTTATTGGAGTATCTAAAGCAGAGGTAGGCCTTTTTAAGGATGGGGGAATTTCGCACAGCCTAAGAAATCACTGAAAAACTTGGGGAGGATAAGCTTATCCAATTCCGATTTACATCTGCGAGTACCGGTGGGTGCACCGAAAGGAAGCACGACGAAACGGGTTAAAGTGTTGGGAAGCCGGCTAGTGAAGTTTGGAGGGATAATTTGAGAGGATGGACTTGAGCGGTAAATATTCATGCAACTAACAAATAAGCCAACCTTTCCTCTTACCTGAATCGTTCCCTTCTCGACCAATGACCTTCCCGTATAACAACCCCAGTTTACCGGGTGAAGATTTCGGACATAAGGTGGCAGTTTATGAATGATGCTGATCAAAGCCGCAATTGAACGTGGATATGGACGCGGTCGTAGATAGTCGAGAAGAATTAGAGGGGGGTGACCGACTCGCCTCTTGCGAACAAGCATTATGATCAGCCCTTGTTGATTTGTCGCAACAATATTTAATCCTTAACTCCGCCATTTTGTAGGGTATATATGGGGATTAATTTTGTGATGTCTGTTTGCTTCATAATAGCCAGACTGATGCATAGCAAAGCATTTAAGTATAATCCCCAATGGGGTATATATGGTTGATTGGGTTAGGGAATGGGTTTCTGAGAGGCGTAAAAATGGTGAGAAGGGCATTGAGGTTAAGCCCAGGGGTAAAAAGTATTACGTTTATCACTCCACAACCTACTGGGACAGGAAGCAAAAGAAGATAAGGAAGAGGTCAAGCTACATTGGGGTGCTTGACAGGGAAAGGGGGTTAATTGAGAGCGGGAGAAGCTTCCCCGTAAAGAGCACGGGCATATTTCAGTACGGCAATTCAATGCTGATAATGAAGGCCATGCAACCCCTCATCAAGAGGCTAAAAGAGGCATTCCCTGACATGTGGGAGGAGGTTTATGCGCTTGCAAAGGTTCGCTCAACCGGCAGGGTTCCCCTGAAGATGGTTTCAACTGTATGGAACGGGATGTACAATGTGGAGGAAATAGAGCCTGACCTGGACCCCGGCAATCTTGCTAAATTGCTGAGGATCATCGGCACGGACAGGGCTGGCCAGGACACTGTTTTCTCATTGCTTATCAGGGATGCAAGGCAGTTTGCCTACGACCTGACCGTGGTTTACTCAAGGTCAGGCACCGTTAGCTTCAGTGAGTTCGGTTTTATGGATGAGGACCTGCCACAGATAAACGTGGTACTGTTTTACTCCATTGATGAAAATCTTCCAACCATGATTCGCGTTATTCCGGGGTCCGTAAGGGACATAACCAGCCTATATGCATCAGTGGAGGAGGCCGGGATAGAGGGAAAGGTGCTTGTTCTTGACAGGGGGTTTTTCTCGTCAGATACGCTGGAGTTCCTTTCAAATAAGAAGGTGAGCTTTGTGCTTCCTGCCAGGAGAAACAGTCACCTTTACGACGATTCAGAAACACATGATGTATTTGGATACAGGGGCCGTATGATTTCGGCCGGCAAGAGGACCATCGGAAACATTTACGCTTACACCTACCTGGACGGATTCCTCAAAGCTGAGGAGGAATACTCCCTGTGCGAAAGGCTGCAGAAGAAGCTGATAGATGTTGATGAATTCAACAGGAAAAGGGAAAGGGCGGGCAAGATACTGATCCTTTCAAACATGGACAGAAGTCCTGAAGAAATTTACCTGGTGTACAAGAAGAGGGACGGCGTTGAAAAGCAGTTCGATATCATGAAGAACATTCTGCATTCAGACATACTCTACCTCAGGGACAATGAGAGCATATTTGGTCACATGTTCATCTCATTCCTTTCAATGTACTCTCATTCCAGCATAGAGAACATGCTGAGAGCTGCAGGCCTGCTTGAAAAGTATTCTGCAATGGATGTCCTGGAACACTATTCCAGGGTTTACATGATCAAATCTTCCAAGGGGCAGGTCGTATCTGAAGTTCCAAAGAAGGTAAGGGAACTCGATGTCAGACTGGGGCTGAACATATTCCCTACAAAAGAGCGGAGTTAAGGTTTAATGCTCTTACATACCTCTCCATCACCTTTTCTATCTCCTCAGGTGAAGGTTCCCGTAACTCCTTCTCGGTATCGGATCTTATATAAGACAAATGTTCTGTAGCCAGATTTAGCTTGGCCACAGTGACATCAGAAACATCAAGTTTAATGTTAGGGTCACTAGACGATGTGTTCTCAGACAAACACTTGCAGAAATAATCTTTGTACCATGCCTCATCAAAGTATCCCTTTTCCTCTCTAAAGAACGTTATGAGTGCCCTTGCGTGAGTCCTCCACGATTCAAGTATAGCGTTTGAAATAGTCGTTGCAAGAACGAGGTCAACGTGCATCTTAACTTGTTCATAAAGTTGAACTAGCATAGAGAACTCGTAGGTCAAATGTTTAGATTCTTCTTTGAGTTCCTCTTTTGCGATACAAATTATGTCTTTGTAAAATGACGTTATATCTTTGGATAGGGAATCATTTTCATTTGAAGGCGTGATTTTGATATCAAGTCTTTCCGTGTTACCGGTTAGAGTCATCTTCTTTATTTTTCTCCAGGCTCTAAGTTTTTCAACTTTTTTGTCGTCTTTTTCATACAGCTCCAATTCGCGGCCTTTGCAGTCAATGATAACTTCGGACCCATTTTCTTTCGGGCATGCCTTAGATATTCTAAGGATCTTCTTGTCCCTATATTTTTCTCGTAGCACAGATAGAATTATTGCACGGGTGGCGATTCTTTCGCAACAATCATCTTTTACCAAACATTTTATATCTTCAAAGCTGCTCATGGACTACACAGAAAGCTGTTCTTGCAAACAACATAAAGATATTTGTCTCATAAATATTGTCGGTCCCCACCGCTACGAATATTGGTCAACAGAAATGTTTGTAAGGCGGCCTACGGAGGCTGTATGCTGAAACGTGATAAAGAACTCTACGGAGGCGCTCCCACAGATGGGACTCTGTGGAGAAGCCTCGCGCACGACGAAGTAGCACGGAGTCCTGAAGCCGTGTTCCCTCGATATCTGGCTGGGCTTGCCAAACGAGGCTGAGTGTAACGGGAAAGTTCTGTGCACTTTGGTTCGTATCCCGTAGGCCGCTCGGTATATCCATGATCGAGCATGTGGTTTCGGTTTCAAAGCGCATCAAACTATATGTGTTGAGACTAGCACCCTGAAGCAAGGCGGTTCTAAACGAGAGGCCTCTGGATCAATCTTTCTCAGCACAAGCATGTTATCCCGTCTTGGTCTTAACAAGGGTAATGGTTCGGCTCTTTTGAACCAACCAACAAGCTCGAAGCTACCATCATGAGCCACCAAGTCTTCAAGCTGCCTCCGAAGGATCAGGCGCATACGCGTCTCTTCCTTGAACACACGCCTTCTCTTTCCCTCCTTAACGTGTATATCAAGGTGTTCGATAACCTCGCTTGAGTGGTTATCCTGTAGCTCGAGCCGGTAGAAGGCCCTTGTCTTGATTCTTCCGAGCGAGCCAGTCCAAGTCTGAGTGGGTGTTTTCCCAGTCCTGCGAAGCCCTCTTGGCCAGGCCATGTGCGCGTTCTCGATGAGGTAAAGCCCACCAGCTTTAAGCGAAGAGCTAACCGAACGAAGGTGGCTGCGCAGCCCTTCCTGATCGAGCACATAGTTGATTGATCCGTTCATGATGAATGCGAAGTCGACCGGCTCTTCAAGCTCGAAGCACCTCATGTCCGCGACCACCGCCTTGATCCGCACCCCCTTTTCTGAGGCTTTCTTTAGCGCGTACGAGACCATCTGCCGGCTGAGATCCAGCCCGACACATCCATAGCCTTGTGCGGCAAACTCGCAGAGCACGTCTCCGGGTCCGCAGCACACATCGAGAACGCTGTTCACACCCCTTTTGGAGAACGCCGAAATGAAATTCCTGAAAACGTTCACCTGGGCCACAGGCTCAATGTAGCTAAACGCCGCATCGTAGTAGGCCGGTCTGGTGTAAACTCCTGTTGTCACGGGTATCCTAACAAGGGCACGGGTGGACCCCGCTTTTAATCTTGCTACAGGCGCTTGCAGCATGCAGCTGTGTAAAGTGGTTGCACACACCTTCCCATATAGCCACCGGAAAATCGCATAGACTTGCGGGATAAAAAGGCGGCGTCTTTGAGACGAAACGGTTCATGGGCTTTTTAACACGTAAGAGGGCGGAAACACAGCCTTTCAGATAAGATAAGATCAGAGGAATATGGTGACAACCTTTTAACCCGATCCCGGGGCCATTTACTGTTATGGATGTGGAGGTACAGTAAAAGACGCAAAAATGCTGATAGATTTGCGTGTGGACCGCTCGGAAAGGGGAGAAAATAAATTCATTTCTCTGCCTCCACACGAACATAGTTCTAAAGAGATAACTCTATTATCTGTTAACAAAAGTAGCCGGTTTTTCTAAGGAGAGATGAAACAAGCAGGCGGTCATGCACAGCCCCTACTCAGGAAACGCCATACGGCGAGGTTAATGCCTGTTATGCTCACCCGTTCTCTTCAGGCTCAAACGGTAAACTGCGACCATAGCGTGCTTTGGTCTTGGATCGCTCAATCGCTGTCAGCGCCAGAACTTTGCGGACTGTAAAGAAATAATGCGCTGCCTGTCCAGGAGTTGACTGGCTCCTTCTTTCTTCTTGCCAGTCTTGAACCGGCCCCTACCTTGCGACCTCCCGTGAACACGGAGGTTCAGATACTGAACGCGATTTAAAGGGAAGTTATTGGCCTTCGTGTTCAGGAGATAATTGAGCACAAGGAGCTGTTATTTTTTGCATTACCTTCCACGGTTATGGAAAGGTTGTGTCATGAATATGTTGAGATAGACTGTAGAGACTTAAAACCGTTCAGAAAACAAAGATTATGATAAAAATATATGAGTAGCCTCGAATAGCTGCTTAAGCTACATGATTAACATGTTTGCTGGGAACAGACGAGGCAACTGATACACAAATTCGAGTCAGAAAGAAAGTGTTCTTGTCTTTTCCTCCACTCGTTGTGCTACGCGGGCAACAAACCGCCTGAAGCGGTCCATATCTATCCTGACAGACCCAACCCGTTTTGCCTCGTTTTCAGGTATGCTTGTGCGGATTCTAATCCGTAGAGCCAGGCAAGGCTACAGGATAGTCTGAGTCGGCAATCAGCATGGCCTGCATCCTCGGGGTCAAATCCATAAGCTCGGCCACGGTAGGCGGGTCGAAACTGATCGTATCCCGAAGTTTACTGACGGTCTCGTCAGACTCAAACGCAAGAAATTCCGTATTCAAGGTGTTCAGAAACTCTATCGCGTTCCGGTTGCCGGCTACTGCCGCTTGATCGGCCCTTCTAAGACGTTCTACAAACGACCGAGGGAGGAACTCTTCAACCGCTTTCCGATTAATTTCGATGTTAACCACAAACACTATGTTGTGAACGCTGAACGAGTCCACGCTCTTTTTCCGTAGGCTCGCGTAGTCGAGGACCACCTCAAAGTATGAAATCCGTTCGTTGCCAGTTGCCTTAGAGCTTTGCGAAATGTGGATCAAGATGATCCTATTTCTGAACTCGTCTGATCTTTCTCCGTAGCGTGATTACCGCTAAACTTGAGTTCACTTCACTTAAAAGTCTCGAGAAAGAGATCCTTAGTCGCCCCCCTTCGAAATTGATCACTCCGTTCTTTCTGAGGTCTGTGTGTTCCGGGAGACCGTATCCTGTGGCTTCTGTCACGTCGTCCAGTTCAACCATTTCCTGAAGCTTGGAAAGCGCAGCGGCTCCAAGTTTATCAAGGCGGCTGTGTCGCAGCCCAAGTTCGATGTGAAACATGTAATTCGCTTCCAGTTCCTGATAATCATAGATTGCAGTGGAAGAGCTGAAGCCGGAAAATTCAAAACGATAAGGCTGTCGGGGTCGACGTTGGTGTTGTGAATCTAATCGGTTTAAGCGACGGCAGAACAATGGATAGCCCGAAGTTTCTCAAGAAGGCGAAGAGAGGATAGAGAAACTCCAGAGAGAATTGTCGAGAAAGAAGAAGGGCTCACATCGAAGGGGAAAGACGAGGCTTCTACTCGCAAAGGTATGGAGGAAGGTAAGAAGGCAAAGGGATGATTTTTACACATAAAGCATCAAACCAACTGACAAAAAAGTATGGAACCATTGCCTTCGAACACCTGAACGTGCAGGGGATGGTTAAGAACCACTCTCTCGTATCGGTAATAACGGACTCCTGCTGGTACAAGCTACGCCAGTTCACCGTCTACAAGGCGGAGAGGCGTGGCGGACAGGTGCTCCTTGTCAATTCAGCGGGGGCATCGCAGAAATGTTCTGGATGCGGTGAAATGGTTACAAAACCTCTGGCTGAAAGAGTCCATATGTGTCCAAAATGCGGACTTGTTTTGGACAGGGATATCAACGCGGCAAGGAACACTCTTGCGTTGGGTCCGGAACGGGCCCTCACAGAGACAAAACCTCTGCTTATCCACAGGATAAGCAAGTTTGGTCAAGGAAGTGAGAAGCCCATGCCATTTTGGCGTGGGTGGTTCACATGAAGATATCTTTTAGTGTATAGACTTGGTAACCCTCTTCTTTGAGCTGTCCGGCGTTTTCTATGTTTTTTGCTATAAGTCCGTACACCTTGTGTTTCGCTCTTATGTTGAGCGCCTTGTCCTCGAGTTTGTTGAGTAGGCTTTGGGCTTCCCTGAGTCTGAGTGTGCTCCACTTTACTTCGAATGCGTATGCGAGCTCTTCCTGTTTGGCTGTGGTCACGATGTCTATTTCGGTGTTTTGGTCGAGCCAGCGGCCCACGTAGTCCGGGTTGATTTTGAGTTTGCCCTCGCGTATCAGCCTCGTGGTATAGGCGAGTGCCACCCTTTCGAACACCCTGCCGAGGTGTGCGTCAAGCTCGCGCTCGACCTGTAGCCGAACCGTGTGGCTGAGTCCTGCCTCAAGGAGGCTTCGGTTTGTCCATGCGAATCTGAACCAGAAGTGCAGGAATGGGTCTGCGAGCGTGTAGCTCACCTTCCCCAGTGGGTGGGTGGTCTCCTTGGCCACAAGCCTTATGGTTGTTAGGGAGGCGATGTATTTGGGTAGATTTTCACGTGGGATCTTCGTGTAGTCGGATATCTCGCTTATCCTTTGCTTGCCCGCGGAGATGGCGCCCATGATATCCATGTAGGCACCTGGGCTCCTCACCTCCTGCATGAGTAGGTACTCGGGTTCATCGTAGAGTGCGCCCTCCTTGCTCAGTACCACTCTTTGCGCGTTCTCTACGGCGTTCAGTGATTCATCCACTTGTTCGAGGTAGGCTGGTGTACCCCCGAAGACGCCGTAGATTTGCATCACCCCCTCGGGTGTTTTGGTGGGGAACCACTGGGTGAGCACCCACGGCTCGAGGGGGGCTACCTCGAGTGTCAGGCTTCTTCGCCCGTAGAGGGGTGCGTCCCTCCTAAGTGAGACCCTTTCAATCATGCCTATGGAAGAGCCTGCGAGCACGAGTTTCGCGTTTATCTTCGAGAATTCTTCATCCCAGTAGCGCTGTAGGAGTGTGAGTGCGCCGCGCACCTCGGACAGGTTCTGGAACTCGTCGAGAACAACTATTTCGCCCCGCCTGAACGCTTCGGTGAAGTAGTCGAACACGGATTCGAGGTCGCGGAAAACAGCCCCCGCCGGGAGGCTTGCCCCCAGACTCCTTGAGAATGCGTTTAGCAGGGACGCCCTCCCTCCCCTCGGAACGAAAACGTAGACACCGCGGGTGGTTTTCAGTAACTCTAGGAGTAGGCGGGTCTTTCCAACACGCCTCTTCCCGTAGACCACGGCGATCCCGGCTCTTCTCTGCGAAGCGAAGCCTCTAAGTAGCTCGAGCTCCCCTTGTCGGTCCACGAACCTTAGGAACATAATCCTAAGGATTACGATCCTACAATTAAGTGTTTGTTACCGTTGTGTCCTAGTCGGTTAGCAAACCAGAGGAAACCTCCACCTTCCTCCACCGACGCTCTTGCTATACTTATTTGGGTGGCTCCCCCAAATTGTAATGTGTCCGGATAACGCCTTCCACACTAGGATATCGGGCACGCTACCGACCAATCCGAACACCATTGAACCGCCGACCCTGTCCGGATAAGAGCCAACGCTTGTCACCTCCACTCTGTGTATTGGGCCACGAACAGCTCTAGGAAGTCTACGAAGGGTGTAAAGAGTGTTTTTCCCGGGTTTATGTTGTTGTCGAACACCCTTGTTCGATCCTTAAGAACGCCCTGAATCACTCAACGGAGCTTCGCAGCTCAAACGTCTGGTACACGTGGTTTTGGAACCGGCTCGAATCACAGTGTCACGGTACTAAGGACCCTTATCTGTGAGAAGCACGGGGTCACCCACAGAGGCACCTTCTTCTTAGTCTACGAAGAAACCTGAGCACGTTTTGTGTGGTTCTCGTGAGTGAGACCCGAACCAGACGGGCTTCCTAGTATAGCCGTCCACCGCAACCCACACGTAGGCTGGTCTACCACAACACCCTAATCAACAACGATGGTTGGGCATTCGCGTGGCATCACCTGGAAGTTCAGTTTCTCCTCCGAGAACCTTCCTCGTCCAATCCTCAACGCTCGACTTTGAGAGTGGTTCGGAAAGTATTTTGAAGAACCTAGAGGTCTTCCTGACGCTCAGTCCAAAAGCGTTGAGTAGAACGGCCACGACTTTGAGTTCGTGAGAACCTCTTTTTTATTCCTCGCAAAAACATTTAAACTCCTAAAGAATGTGAATATATCCGTGGTGGTCTCTACGGGTTGTCACCAAATCCAAACCGTGGCGCCCACCACGTTTAAGCCTTATCCGGACAGGTCCTTGAACAGTCGTATCGAATAATAACATAAAGGCGTATTTTGTTTATATAGCAGACATTTGCAGGAAGTCTGTTTGAATCCTAAAACAGCATACCATTGGTCGGGGGAGTAAAGTGGTACCCGCAGAATAAGTACGACGAACCCCTAAAGTCGGATTATGAGTTGAATGCTTCGGAACAGCTATAGTGGTGTAGTCTTGTCGTTATTTACTGCATCAATACATTCGTCTAATTCGTCAGCTTTGCGGTTCCCTAAAGCTGAGTGCGAACTGGGTTGCGTATGAGTCTATGCAGCACGTTATGAATGTCCGCACAAACATTCGTTTAAATAAGTCATAGAAATTGCGGATGCTCGGCGCTCAAGTGATTTAGGACGGCGTGGTCGTATTGAACCCGCTATGGTGGGCCGGCTCTTTAAGCGTTGAAGCACGATTTCCCCACAGGCTTACCAACCTGACAACTGTACCATTGTGCCATTTAGGTATACATCTGCGGTGAACACTGGATGTGGTCAACTGTTGTGAACCAGCCTTTTGTGCAAACAGCGGTTTATCCCTTGTATCGGCAATGAATCCTACGTTGAATCCAGTAGATGTCAAAAGTCGTGTTGTCACACCTTTTGCCGATGGGCTAACCACGAGCTCTCCACGTGTATTAGTGGGTGCGGGGAAGCCGTTTTTCAGTTTTCCCATGGTTGCAGAAATCCTGACGGTTCGTGTAAAGGGGCGAGTCCTAAAGATTGAGCGACGGTTTGCAATTCGCTTTCTGCCTCCCTAGAAGCTTGTTCATGGCGGAAGCGAGTTGTTTGAAGGGATTGCGTGAGTCGAAAAGAAGTGGGCGGAGAGCACTGAATTTACAGCAGGCCCCTTTGATGAGTAATCCACTGAGTCCTTGGAGCCAAGTTTCGCGACGCGTTTGGCCGATGCATTCAGCCAGAAGTGGTTTTGGAAGGGAAATCTTAATGCTCGTTCAGACGTGTTCGGGAGAGGTGTGTTAGAGTGGTGGAAAACAGGATCCCGCGGGGGAGCAGGGTGACTCTTCACCGAGTCGAGGGGGACTTGGAAGTGGAGGACGGCGTTGTCATCGAAGCCCCGCAGGGCTTGACCGTTGGAGGCGGAGCCTGTTTTGAAGGAAGTGTTAAAATCGCTGGAAACGCTGAATGCGACTGGTTACGCGTCGAGGACGGCGAATTACACGTAGCCGGCAGCCTATTTGTACGCGGCGACGTTGACGCCGAGGAAAGCGTTGTTGAGGTGGACACAGACCTGACTGCTAGACGTGTCGAGGTCGACAAGACTCTGCGGGTCGGCGGCCAGCTTCAATGCGAAGAGTTGGAGATAGGTGGTCTGCTGAAGGCAGCGGTTATTAGGTGCACCAATATGAGCGTGGGTGGCAGGGTTCAAGCGACCGCAGACATACAGGCAAGGCGTGTTGAGGTTGGAGGCTCACTGGAGGTTGCCGGAAAACTTGAAGCTTCTAAGTTGGAAGTGGGAGGCAGCGCAAAAGTTGGCGGCGGCAAAGTGGACTCCGTCGACGTAGGCGGGTTCTTCGGATGCGAGGGAGACTTGGAATTCGATGAAATAGACGTGGGCGGTCAAGCCTCTTTCTCTGGAAACGTTCGTGGCAGGTCTGTGGACGTTGGCGGCAGAGTGGTGGTCAACGGAAACTTTTCTGTGGAAAAAGTGGACGTAGGGGGCGTAATAGACGTTCAGGGGGATTACTCTGGAGGACGGGTGGACGTCGGCGGCACATTCAGGGTGCGAGGCAACCTGTCGCTCACAGGCTCACTTGAGGTTGGAGGCGAGGCGGAGATAACTGGACAAATGTTGGGCGGAGATGTTGACGTGGGTGGCGCCTTCAAAGCAAGGAAAGCTGTTCTGCGCGGTGAAATCGAGGTGGGTGGTTGGTTGGCCACAGAAGAAGGGTTGAAGGCTGCGCGTATCAGACTGGGAGATAGGTCCAGATGCACGGGCGTCATAGTGGCGGATGAAATCTTCGCTGATTCACACGCTAGACTCGAAGACGTATACGCGCACCGCGTATATTTCGACAGACGCGTCGAAGCTGGAAGGGTGTACGCTGTTCGAGCCGAGCTGGGTGACCACTGTTATGTAAGGGAGCTGTATTACGTTGAAGAACTGGTTGTGGGAAAAGACACTCGATTCGCCAAGCCCCCTGTGAGGCTCGGGGTTCAGCCGACGCCGCCGCTCTGAAGCTAAGGGGTCGACGTCCAATTGGATTCGGCGGGGGCTGAACACGGAAAAAGGTCCAAGCTCGACCTCTACGCGAACGTTTTGGAAGTCGTGAAAAGATTCGACGGCGGGGCCAGAATAACACGTGTGTCCTACGGAGTGGGCATACCCGTGGACCGTCTCCGCCTGCTTCTCAGACAACTTGAAAAATACGGATTCATACGTCAAAGCCTAGGCGAGAACGACGAAAAGCGCTACGCCATAACTCGCAGAGGAGAACAATATCTGAAGACTTACTGGCAACTCGTGGGGTTACTTGAGCCTGCGAGCTGATGGCTACCAGTGAAAAGCTCTGCAGGCTTTGAACCCTGTGCGCCTAACCCCGCCACTTGGAAAGCTGAACGTCGAGGCGCCCACTGACGGACGGGTTCAACACTGAGAGACTTGGCCCCGAATTACCAAGTGGCTCCCGTGCGTTTGGTCACACCAACAAAAGCCACGGCTATGCGAGCCACCGGCTCGGGTCATCCACCTTAATGCAAAAAACTTTTTCCCCACCGACGAACGCTGCCGGTGTACTGAGAGCTAGCTTGAAGGAGGCGGGTGGTCCGGACACTTCTTATTGCCTTCCATCGAAGAGAGCGAAGAGCCGCGGACAACACACAGGGCCACGTCGCACACTTTATAGCGCGACGAACCGGGCTGAGCGCCCTCTTCAGACTTGGGTCGACTCAGAGCCAATAGGAAAAAATCGGGTGCTGCTCACTCAGCGTTCCATTTATTACGGGGCCAAGCGTATCATCTTTACGCACACCCTATCGAACAGAGATGACGCGAGAGAATTCTTTGGTTGAGCAAAGAAGCCGGGCTCCGCGTCCATGTTTCAAAAGACTTAAGGCTGTTTATGGGTGCGCATGACACATGACGATAAAGTACACTTTGAAGGTCGAGAAGCCCAACACGCACTATGTCAGCGTAGAGCTTTGGGTTGAAACAGCTAAGAGTATGGGTAAAACCAATTTTACCATGCCCGTGTGGACACCTGGGTCATACGCAGTCAAGGATTTTTCCAAGAACGTGGTGGACTTTGAGGCGTACAGCGGCAAAGAGGGTTCACCGCTCAAAGTTGAGAAAACCGCCAAAAACGTGTGGTGCGTGGACGCCGGAGAAAAAGTGTCCCTGCTTGTACGCTACCGCGTCTACGCGTTCGAGTACACAGTTGAAACAAGCTACGTGGATACGGAGCACGCCGTGGTGAACGGCGCCAGCGTCTTCGTCTATTGGGAGGGACACGAACGCGAACCCTTGCAGCTGGAAGTAAGGGGACCGCCGACGTGGCGCCGCGTGACCACGTCTTTGAAACGGGTCGGTGGCACTGACGACGCTCCTCTCTTTGAGGCGCCCGACTACGACACTCTCGTGGATTCACCCATTCAGCTTGGAAACCAAGACGTGTTCGAGTTCAGCGTGAGAGATGTTCCACACCAAGTGTCGGTGTACTCGCCCTTCTCCTTTGACAAATCCAAGTTCGTGGACCACCTGAAACTCATCGTGGACAAGGCTGTGAGTATATGGGGACAAATACCTTATGACAGATACGTGTTCATAGTCGAGGTTCTGGGAGACGCAAGAGGAGGACTCGAGCACCTGAGCAGCACTCACTGCTTGACCAGCATAGTGAACTTCTATTCCGAGGAGGACTACCGAAGGGGTCTCGCGCTTTACAGCCATGAATTTTTCCACGCTTGGAACGTAAAGAGGCTGAGACCCGCGGTGCTCGGACCCTTCGACTATTCAAAGGAGGTCTACACAAAAAGCCTGTGGATCGCCGAAGGCCTGACGGACTACTACGACGACCTCATCCTGAGAAGGGCCGGCATCTATGGTCCCGAAGATTACCTTGAGCGGTTGGCCAACGCCTTAAACCAGATGATTTCGCTGCCCAACAGAAAGTATCAGAGCGCGGAGGAGTCGAGCTTCGATTCATGGATAAAGTTTTACCGCCTAGAAGAGACGGACCCGAACACTGTGATGTCCTACTACACACAAGGCGCGGTGATAGGCGCTTGCCTGGACCTGGCCATAAGAAGGCACTCTGAAAGAAAGCTCAGCCTCGACGACGTGTTGAGAAGAGTCTATCAGGAAACCTATCTTAAAAACGGTTCCGGTTACACCGACGAATACTTTGAGTACGTGTGCACAGAAGCGGGTGGAAGAGACGCTGAAGAAATATTCAGAAAGCGGGTTAGGGGCAGAGAAGACCTAGAATATTCGAAGTACCTTTCATACGCCGGGCTCAGACTCGCACCCAAAAATCCGGGGGAGAGCGGAGGGTTCGCGGGCATCGTCGTAGACGAGAACAACGGGCGAATCATCGTAAACCAAGTACTCGAAGGCTACGGCGCGCAGAACTCGGGTCTGGGAGTGGGAGATGAAATCATCGGGTTCAATGGTCTAAGAGTGGACGCGCAGAGACTAGCCGGACTGGTCAGGGCGCAGACCCCGGGGTCAAGGTGTACGCTTCTTATATCGGAAAGAGACGCGCTGAAATCGGTGGAGCTGGTATTAGACCCGTTACCCGTCTTTGAATACAGAATATTCAAACTCGAAGCCGCGGACGAGTCGCAGAAGGGAATATACCTGGACTGGATGGGTGAATCGTGGGATAAACCTCTTGTCTACAAGGAGAGAAAACTCGTAAAACCCCGCAGGGACTCGTTCCAACTCGACGGGTTCAAATACATATGATTAGAGGGCCGAAAACAAGGCCTCGACTCAGGGACCCGAAACACGCACCAACGCGTCTTATCCGTCTGAAGCACCGCTTGGATGCCACACCAAGGCTTCTCAGAGTGGCTTGCGGCGGTTTAGTGTTTTTACGTGGACCTCGAGTGGCCCACCCAGTGGGAGAAACTGGTGAACCCCAGCCGAACCAGAGGCTCTTCGCCTGGGACACGGTTGATATGTTTGAACCGTTTCCCTGGACTCCGCAGAGAACCTTTGCCAACGTTCAGCTGAAAGGCCGAATGGGCCGCGGTGGACCCTTCGCACTTTTCGAAAACTCGGAGCCGAATCGGCGGCTTAAACTCATCCGTCACCCTTTGGTAACGCCGTTCTACAACGTGTTCGCGTCGCGCAAGGAATTGGACCACGTCGGACTCTCGGTGGACGACTTGGCCGAAGCACTGAAAGAGTTCCTCGACGCCGACCGCAAAACCTCAGCAGGGCTCTAAGCGGCACTGGGAATCCGAATCCGCTTCCCTTCACAGCCAGTTATGACAGAGCACAATCCGGTGAAGACCCGGCGTCGCCTCCGAACACGACGAAACCCCGCGAAGGGTCGACGCGAAGAGCCCACACTCCCCCTCCGCCCCGCTTTTCTGAATCGGGCAGCAACTCGCCCCTGTATTGTTAGGGAGTGCGCGTTGACGACCCAACAGTTGCTGGATGGGCAATCTGACAGCTGTAAGGCGGTGAACCACTTGAAAACGTTCAAAGGCGCACCCAATCATAAAGCCTCCAATGGAATCGCTTGGTCCATAATTGACGCTGGGCGGAGCCACTATTGCGCGGAGAACACCCAAAGCCTTTTTCGAATGCGACCCAGAAAAAAGAAATAGGGGGATACCCAAGAATTCACCATGACACTCGACCCAGACGTAGAACGTCTTCTGAACCAGTTCAAGGATGTGCCCCCTTTGAAGGAAACCCCGGTCCAGATTGCGCGCAAGTGGGAACTCGAATACGCCAAGGCTTCAAACCCTGTAGTCGAGCAGGTAGAAAAGGTCGAAGACAAAGGCATTCAGGGGAGAGAGACAAACATACCCATCAGGGTCTACACCCCGATCGCCCAGCCGGTGGGCACAGTGGTGTTTTACCACGGCGGCGGCTTTGTTCTCGGCGGGATAGAGACGCATGACCAACTCTGCAGAAGACTCGCCAACGCCTCTGAGTGCAGACTGGTCTCCGTCGAATACAGACTCGCCCCGGAACACAAGTTTCCGGCCGCCGTAACGGATTCGTACGACGCCTTTCGCTGGGCGACGCAGAATTTCGAGGGCGAAGTGTGCGTCGCGGGAGACAGCGCCGGTGGAAACCTCGCCGCCGTAGTGGCCCAGCTGGCGAAGGAGAACGGGGATAGGCAACCGAGCCTTCAGGTGCTGATATATCCGGTGCTCAACCTGCTCGGGGTTGAAAAAAGCGTGACCGATTTTGCGGAGGGCTACTTTCTCACCTTGGAAGAGATGCTCTGGTTTCGCCGCCAGTATCTTTCAAGCGACGCGGACGCTGCGAACCCGCTCGCCTCACCCATGCTGACCCCTGACCTCTCGGAGCTTCCGCCGGCCATAATAGTCACGGCTGAGTACGACCCTCTCAGAGACCAAGGCGAAGCCTACTCTGCACTACTGCGAAAAGCGGGTGTCACTGTTCTTGGACTGCGCTACACTGGTGTCACACACGGCTTCATGTCCTTCCCCATAACCGCAGGAGCTGCGGCCACAGAGGCACTGGCTTCTTTCATCAGAACCTCGCTGAACCAAAAAGCGCGAAGAAAGACCCGCGTAGCAGAGCGGAGTGGGAGTGGGAGTGGGAGTGGGTGAGCTGAACCATATCGAAAAGCCCGATTGGCAGGCGCTCACGACTTCTGAGAAACCCAGACAAGCCTGGGAAACACACCTTTCCACACTCAACCGAGTTGAACAAGGCCACCAACCACTCGTCCTTTTTTTTCGCAGTCACGTTTTCACCGATCATCAGGCTAAATTCTGACATCTTCTCCTCCCTAAAGGTGGAAGCTCTCCTACTCATACGCCTGTAAGCCGCGGCGACGAGTGCCTCAAGGCCGTCAAGGGTTGACGGCGCAGGAATCCACAACCCCTCTTGACCCGTGTCCGCTGACGAATCAGGCAACGCGGATCCAGTTATCCATCTTCAAACGAACTTCACAGCAAGTGCCCAAAAAACAGTTTAAGACTTATATGCACCACACTGAGTACACGTCGAACTGGATTGGCCATCGAAAAATACTCGGTTTCGCTGAACGTGGACTTCGACAAGCTAATCTATGAGGGCACAGTGGGACTCAAGCTGTCCGGCAACGAGTCGGATCTCGAACTCGACTGCATGGGGCTCGAAATACTGTGGGTGGGAACCCGCGGGGAGGCTCTTGAATACTTCTACGACAAAGAGAACGCGAAGCTCCAAATAAAAAGTGTTCCCCTGGGAGCCGACTCGGTAACGGTAAAGTATTCTGGGAAGGTGGGGGAGGGACAGCTAACCGGCTTCTACAAGTCGTCCACCCCGAGGGGGTACATGCTTACGACGCACTTCGAGCCCAACGGTGCCCGCAGGTTTCTGCCATGCGTGGACAGGCCTTCGGAGAAGGCAGTGTTCGAACTGGACGTAACAATACCCGCGTCGCTTGATGCCGTGTCCAACACGCCTGCGACCAGAGTCGAAGCCCTTGAAGGGGGAAAAAAGAGGGTCGTGTTTTCACCCACTCCCAAAATGGCGACTTATCTGCTTTACCTGGGAGTGGGCTCCTTCGAAGAGGCTGAGCGAAGAGTGGATGGCGTCAGAGTGGCCGTGGTCACCGAGCCAGGCGAGTCGCAGAAGGGTTCCTACGCTTTGGACGAGGCTTCTTGGTACCTTTCTTCCTTCTCAGACTATTTTGGTATTCCGTACCCGCTTCCCAAGCTTCATCTGATACCGCTGCGAGACTTCGCCGTCGGAGGCATGGAGAACTGGGGGGCGATTACCTTTAAGGAGTCGGTCCTGCTCTCCGATGAGGCGTCTTCGGCTTCTACACGTAAGTTAATATCGCTGGTAACCGCCCACGAGGTCGCCCACCAATGGTTCGGAGACCTAGTAACCATGTCTTGGTGGAACGACCTCTGGCTGAATGAGAGCTTCGCTACATTTGTAAGTGCAAAGATGGTGTCACGCAAGCACCCCGAGTGGAACGTCTGGGGAGACTTTTTGAGAAACGACACCGGTGGGGCCATGAATGGTGATGCGCTACGCTCAACTCATCCAATAGATGTTGAAGTGGACACACCTGAGCGGGCCACGCAGATGTTCGACGAGATCAGTTACGGCAAGGGCTCAAGCGTGCTCAGAATGATCGAAGCCTACATAGGCGAAGAAGGCTTCAGGAAGGGGATAACGGACTACCTTAAAAAGCATTCCTACGGAAACGCGCGCGGCGAAGACCTTTGGGCGGCTCTCGGCGAGGCGTCGCAGGTTCCCGTAACAAGCATCATGGAACACTGGGTAAAGACGCCGGGTTACCCGGTCGTGCGCGTACGAAAAACCGGCGGGAGCATCACTTTTGAGCAAGAAAGATTCACACTGATCCAGGAATCCAAGCCGAATGGAGAATCACCGTGGCCGATTCCTCTCACCTATGATTTGAATGGGCGAATCGAAAGACTGCTTCTCAGAGGCAAAGACGCAAGGGTCACCGCGCCAAGCGGGCTCATACTCGTAAACCCGGGTCGCACGGGTTTTTACCGCGTCAAATACGACAGAACACTGTATGCCGCTCTCCTAGCGGGGTTCAAAAAGCTCGACCGCTTCGACAAATGGGGCCTCATGAACGACGCCTATGCATTCCTCGAAGCGGGCGTTGTGAATTATACGTTTTACTCCAAGCTTGCCAGAAAATGTGTGAACGAAAGTGACCCGAGCCTCGCAGCCGCCGTGGCCGGCCAGCTCATGAGCCTCCACGTCTTATACCCCAATGGCAGAAGAGTGCGCAGACTCCTTTCGAGGCTTTGCCGAGTTCAGATTCGCCGCATCGGACTGAAAAAGAGAGATGGTGAATCAGACGAAGACAGCGTGCTCAGGGAGCGCATCGCGACATACTTCGCACTACTGGACACCCGTTTTGCGTCGCGTTTGGCAAGAAAATTCAGAGATTACGACAAGCTGCAACCGGATCTAAGACAGGCCGCCGCAATAGCCTATGTACGCAAAAACGGGGAGCGAGCAGTTGCTGAGCTAAAAGGAAGGTTGAACCCGAAGCTCAGCGACAGCGACAGGATCCGTTTCGTTACAGCGATCGCAAGCGTCAAGAACGGCGAGCTGGTCAAAGAAACTCTTCGAGAGTGCATCGCGGGTCCCCTCACACCCACAGACCTGTTTTCAGCAATGCAAGGCGCGCTCCCAAATCCAGGCGCAAAAGAGCATGTCTGGCAGTGGTTCAAAGAATGCCTCGGCGATCTCACCAAACTCTTTGCGGGAACCGGAGCGGTCTCGATCCTACTCGAAAACATAATACCCTATGTGGGAGTGGCCAATCCAAAAGAAGTGCGCGAATTCTTCCAAGACAGGGCGATACCTGAAGGGGAACAGGGCGTGAAAAAGGGGCTCGAATGGCTCGAAGTTGAGCTAAGAGTACTCGAGCGCCTCAAACGAAAAGGCTAATATGAGCCGAAACTTCTGCGAAGCTTTGCCGACGAATCGACGCCGAAACGTGTGAATGCCGTCTGAGCGACGCCTCCGATAATTAGCGCTCCCCCGTTTCGGCGACGACGCCCTACTCTTTGCGTGCGAATCAATCCGTTAACCGTGTCTTCGAAGACGATAAAAGTGTACCAAGCCGCTAGCTGAAGGTTATCTTAACCCAGCAGCTCGGATCTGGAGTCGAGAACCGGCCTACTCCCATAATTCGCTGTTCGCAACCCGAGATCCCCCTTTACGTGAACCGCGTTTTTTCCCCGCCGCTTCGTCTCCCCAAAAACCGCCCAGCTCTCAGACCTGAACCAAGCGAACCCTTCAAGGGAACGAAGATAAATGTGGAAGCATACACCCAAGCAGCTGTGACCCTTAAACCGACGGATAAACTATTAGGTCTCCCTGCAACTTTGCGAAAGGCGTGAGCACATGTTTTCTGCCAGGCTTCTTGCTTGAGATGTGCACCACGCTGAACCTACGTACCGTGAGTGCGTCCGCTATGAGACTTCGATGACACCGGAAAGGGTTGCCCTCGGCGCACATTATCGCAACCGTGTGTTCTTCGCAGAGCGCAATCAACCTTTCCAAATAAGATGCGAACTCCGGTGTCTGCATGTAGTCAGCGTAGCCCCTGAAACTTGCGTTGCGCCAAGCGGTGTTCTTTGAATCCTTTAAGGGACGCCTGAGACCCCCCAGCTCCTTGCAGTGCACATACTGGATTCCGGCCTTCAGAAGAGATGCTTGGAGTTTATCTTGGCTGAACTGCGGATTGTGCCTCGACTTGGGTATGGTGCGCACGTCAACCAAAAGCGTCACACCATGAGCCGCCAATATATCGATAAACCTTTCAGAAGGCATCGTCGAGTGGCCGACGGCGAATACTTTACGCGTCAACTGCGGATTCAACGGGGACACAGGCGGCGCAGCTATTTAGATTAACGCATCGTGTGTTTCGTTCATACCCCTGTTCAGTTCACCAAGAGCGTTTCTTTGAACGCAAAACCAGAGACAGAACGGACAGTACGGTTGAATTCGAATACCGCGCCGCTGAAGTCAAAACGAGAGTTGCGGACTGGGCACCGGTACTTTTTCACCGCTGCTTGGAAAGACTCACTTAAACGTTGAGCCTTAATTCAATCCCTAGACGAAGTCGGAGACCATCTGTCGCGACTGGGCAAATTACCGTGTCGAATTTCAGCTGAGAAAACACCCAGAGAATCATCCCTCCATGATGAACCGTAGAATAAATGAGTAGGTTGACTCAATCTGAGAAATTACGTATTTCCTAACATTTTCGTCTCTCAACGCATCCGCGTTGCGGGAATTGGCTTTAACCAGCTCCTCTAAGAGATTCTGAGGTTTTCCCAAATAGTACTCTAACAACCAGCGGTTGCGCAAAAGGAACTGCTTGGTAAAGGGTGCAACCCAGCGGTTTTCAAAATACAGCTCTTGCAGCTCTCTTGGAAGCAGCTCTACTTTGTCGGTCACCCACCGCCTGATTGCATCGGGGGTCACAGCTCTAAAGCCCGACTCAAGTAAGCTTTGAACCTTTGCGCTATCACGCGTAAGAAGCTTAAGGAAAATGACAACTTTTGTGATTTTACTATCGCAGATCTGGGTTCTCAATGCTGGCTTTTCCCCGCAAATTATCTCAAAGAGATTTTGGACGTCTTCGTTTAGTGATTTGCGTAACCCCGGCTAGGTGTCTTTTTGCTTCTCGGTTCGTCTGGCAATAACCTTTACGAAGCCTTCTGACACCTCAAGCTTTTCCGTTGAACAGTTGTACGCAGAAAGGAATCCTGTTATGCCGTGGCCCGTGCACCTCGATGCCTCCGCGCTGTATCCGGCTCCAGTCATAATGACTTCGACGACTCCATCTCTCAGCACTATTTTCAAGAGACTCGGCGGCAAGTAGGGCGCCAGCTCACTACAGGTTGAGCTTAGCTCTTCAAGAGAAGGAACGAACCCCTTAACGACTTCACCCACCATTCTTCCATGCTGCACCCACTCCGAATACAATTCTTCCCTGTTGGGCTCCGCTTTCAGCGTCAGCTGCAGCACTTTGTCAAGAAGGGTTTCGGGAAGGGGCACGGAACCAGTCGCAGCGTAAATCTCAAAAAGACGCAGGATTTTAACGACGTCTTCGAAGCGTTTGTTGAACCCAAGTATTTGTAGATACATTTCTATGGCTTCGTTTGTCATCGCATATAGACTCTTGTTTTGTTCGCGAGCTTTATCCGCCAAACCTTTGACCAAGGCGCTATCAGCCGCAATTGTTGCCCTCATTACACAACAGAGTTTTCAACACGGAGCATCAAATATACTTATTGTAGCCCTATATATGTTAAATCGATACACAAGCGTTACAAGCATCGCCGCCCTGAGGCTAGCGCCCAACCACTATGGAAGCCAAGCCAAAACCTTTACAGGAACCAGACTCGTCCATGTTAACCTGCTAAAATAACGTTTTTCTCTTGTTGATTCTCAACCACAGGACTGAACGAAACATTTGAGTCAATTGCTGCACATTTCGTTTTTAAAACACGAAGAAAAGCAAAGAACCAGCGGAAGACAGCGCGGCAAAAAACTATATGCGAGGTAGCTCCAAAGTTACGGGATAGGCATGTACATCTCTATATGTCAATATAGTTCAAAGTAATAATTACGCGACTCACGTGTCCAATTCAAGAATCGAACAAGCGACTCGAGTTATCCTTTGACCTTACCGCACTCAGTTTAACGGCGTCTAGATAGTCGGTGACTCCTGGTACAACAAAAGCGATGTAACCAAGCGTCGCCGCTTCGAAATAGACAGTTAGTGAACCAATCAAAAAAGCAGACGACAAAAAGACGATTAAACCCAACGCGGGAAGCGCCTTTGAAAATTCTTTGTCAAAAATTGACGCCAAAACTTCCGCGGTAAACAGAAATCCCAAGAAGAACGAGTAGATGACAGACTCCGCGGGTGGGATAGGTGTTCCGAAGGAAGTCTGCCAAGTCATTTCGAAAATTCTGCTGATAAAATAATTAGCGTATAAAACGTATGCAACAGTAAAAGACAACATGGTTCCTGTCAACATCGATAGAGTGAAGATTTTTCGGTTCAACCCTTGAGTCGAAAGAATTGCCGATGACGCAACAGCTATGCCTGCAAAATTTATCGCTGTATTATATGTAATAGTAATCCCACCGACACCTATACCAATCAATGACTTTATCAGGAGGTATGCTGACATTACTAGAAGCGCAGAGGAAATAGAAAAGTTTTTCACGTAGCGCATAAAGCGAGCCAGCGAAACAGAACCACGCGGATTCGCCGATAATACGACTCCCACGGTGATGCTAAGGGTTGCACTTGCAAAAAGCAACATCCTTGTGGGTAATTCCCACAACACCAATCCGTAAGAAGATAACTCCGTTGGACCAAGCAGCGCCCTTGTAACATTCATCACACCTACAATGACCCCCACTAGCATTAGGATGGCGCCCACCAGCACCGAACCACGGTTTCCAGTGCGTGTAAACACGAAGCCATTCGCCAGTAACGCTCCGACGCCTGTAATAGCGGCTGCACCAGTGGACACGGCTCCAATCGTAAACGACCATGCCATCACTGCGCTGCTCGGTTTTACTTCAAAGAGATACGGCGACAGTCTCACGAATAGTTGCTGTGTTAAGAGTTGCAAGAAAAAGAGGTAGATGAATGCCTCTGTGAGCGGCCGCGACAATTGTTGCAACGCTTTGACGAATGAACCTTCGGTGCTTTCCACGTGTCGCTTAACTGATGCTGATTCCCCCATGGTTTCATTCACAACTCGGCTGGTCTATCACCATATCTAACCCTAGCCCGCTTCAACCCGTCAAGACTACTGGGATCCCAGGCAGTGGCTAGGCGACCAACCATTCCCTTCTCAATTTCACGCATCAGTTTGAGTTTAGCTGGATCAGCGTGCACGTTCTTAACACATGAGAAAAACTTGAGTCTTGGCGCAAGCATTTCCACCCAACGCCTACAGTCGCCAAAGAAGTTTTGCTTGGGGAAGACCTCGTCGGCTAGGCCTATGTTTCTAGCGGTCTCGGCGGTCAACTCCTCACCGAGCACGAACAGGCGTTTTGCCCAAGTTGGGCCGCACGTTTCACAAGCAGCGAGAAAGCCGCCCATCACGGGGGGGAGCCCGTGCTGGCACTCGGGGAAAACTGCCACGACATTGCCCGCTAAGAGTTTGAAATCCGATAACAATGCGAGTTCTAAGCCTGCGCCCAGTGCGTGCCCGTTTACCATTGCTACGACTGGTTTCGTTGTCGAAAGTATCAACGACGAAACCGAGTGAGCTGCTTCCATAAATGAGGCAAACGATGATATTGCGTCCCAAGAAACGCCCACGGAGAAATAGGATTCGCCGCTTCCAGTTACTCCTATAATCCTTACTTTGTCATCGCTTTGTGCAAGCGAAAGGGCTGCGGAGAACTGTTGTAATAGCTGTTCGTCGAGCGGGTTCTCCTCTGAGTTGTCGAACGCAATCATTCCAAGTTCTCCTTCGCGCCACACTTGAATTTTGGTAAAGAAATTTTCGGTCACAAATTATCGCCTCGAATACGCCACATAGTGGTAGACCGAAATCATTTCAGCAAACATCAGTAGAAGTGCTCCCAACCCCAAGCCAAAGAATGCGGCTTGACTCACAGGGTTAAGCAACCACATAACTACAGCGTCGGCGATACTTGTTGCAACCAAAAGTGTAAGAATGATATAAGCAGTCCCCAACTTTCTATTCACTTTCCTAGCTGGGGAAGGAGTGGTTTGGCGCATACTTCGTCTGGTTTTTGAATTCACTCGAATGATATCATCGTATCTTATCAAGAGCACGCTCAACACCCCTGTGGCCAAGAGTCCACTTATCATCGGAGGCACTCCCTCTAGTGAGGGAATAGTTAGCAAATGGTTTACCGCTTGCGAAGCCACCATGTACAAGCCAACCGCTAAGGCAGCAATAAACACGAGCGCCACTAAAGAACTCGTTTCAAGATGAGTCGACGGCCCTGCCCCACTGTCCATATTTTTGCGCTTAGAAATAATGTAAAAACCAATTAACACCACCGCGAATGGTTCCCCTATAATAGGGATGTAGACCGATGGGGTGACTGGAACACCCGGTGCTAAGGCAGCCCAAACACTCGCCTGAATGAAATTCACTATGGCTATTACTCCTATTGCTTGAAAAATCCACCCTTTGAAAAAGTGGAGGTCGTGACTGCGGTCAAGAATGGGTACAAAAAGAAAATAAAGTATGGGGAGGATTGCAGCGATTAGTGTGACGTCGAACGCAGACAACGGTTGGAAGTCGAGTACTTTATACATGAACAGAAAGAACCAAGGAGGATAAGCCGGTATCGTGGTAGCCAATGGACTGGTGGGTGATACAGATGGATATGGGGAAAACAGTATGGGGACGTGCGGAATCAGACTAATGACCGATGGGACAAGCACTATACCACTGAAAGTAAACAGGCTTAGCTCAACCATGTAAAGTAGGTTTCTGGGATACCATGGATTCAGAGAAGGGTCCTTTTCATCCAAGAGTGCGGGGACCTTGTATCCCACCCTGCTAGGGTGAGGCATAAATCCGTTCATTTCGGCCAGATAGAAATGGAACAGGAAGAGCAGACCTATTAAGGCTACAAGAATAATGTGGTAGCCCAGAAGCCTTGTAAAAAGGTCTATGGATGTGCCGTTTCCAAAAATAAAAGGTTCCAGTGCTTTACCCAAGCCAAGCGGAAAGTCGCCCATTATTCCCCGCCCCACGTCCACCGCGTCCGCTGCAAGCACGTCTCCAGTCATACTGTAGCCCAGAAATGCGGCACCCTGAACAATGGTTAAGAGAATTACGCCGATCATCCACTGCAATTCGCGGGGCTTCTTGTAGGCTTTCACAAAATAGTTTCGAAACATGTGTATATACGCCAAAAGAATCATTGCGTAGGCTCCGTAAAGATGGGTGGCTATCAGCAGCGATCCAAATGGCACGCTGTCAACAAGGTAGGTTATACCACCATAAGGGTCGCTTGGAACATAATACAGGATTAGGAACAGGCCAGTGACCACTTCCCAGATCAGCGCAGCAGCCACCATTGAGCCTAGCCAGTAGTTCACAGAGTACATGTAGTCTGGAATTCTGGCCAAGGGTATGTCTTTTAGATGGAGTCTATCGGTCCACCAGTCAACAAATTTTTGTGAAACATTCATTTCAGGCATCACATCGCTTATCCAAACGGATTTCCAGTATTCTGAACTTGCGTTGACGAATCAGTGGGCGGGTTCCCGCCTGTCAGGTCAGAAGTGTGGCCGTAGATAATCGGCCCCACCATACGCGAAGCGTAAAGTTCGTCTGTGCTTTGGTCCCATTGCAACACCACCGCCGGAAGAGGGTGTGACGTTGGACCAGTTATGACCGCTGCTCCTTTGTAAGGATCATATGTGCTCCCGTGACAGCTGCAGTGGATGACACCAGTCATTGGGCCGTTGAACGTTTGAGCGGGCGGAAAATTGGGAGGGTAAAAATGTATTTCGGGGTACTTGCATCCCAAATGCTGGCATATAGCACTATACGCTACGATGGACTTGTTGGGTCCCACCCCTCCTTGAAACATGTATGTTGAGCCATCAGCGGGAACAGTCACCTGCACAGCGGGGACTTCTACGGGTTGATTATTATTGTCACCCAAATTTATCAAGAAGTTTGGCTCCTCAAGAAGAGGGTAGTTGAATTGGAACGCCTGAGGTGAATTCACTGGTAGTGTCGAAGCTTTCAGGGGGTTGCCGGACGAGTCCACTAAAAGAAGAGTCGGAAAAGCCGTCAGACCCACCGTAGGCGGCTCGAGAAACTTGAGAGCCGGGATAGCTCCACCTATTACTGCGGCGCCTCCTACGAAGACCAACGCCTTCAAAAAATTTCTTCTCGAAGTGTCGAGTTCAGTTCTCCTTTGATCACTCAACGTTACTCTCTCCTCGTCATAACGTAGATGGCCGCGAGTGCAAGCAAAGAGATCAATAGTCCCACAATTGTCACGAGTTCAGGCGCTGTGAGTGGCCCGACCAATCCTTCGCCTGGTTCTACGACGCTGGGGGGTCGCTGGTTTGAGACAAACAAGGTTTGGAATGTGGATATCGACTTTATAAACGCATTCTCACCCAAGTAGCCCTGCCAAACTGCGAACGCAACATCGTATGTGCTCCCAGCGGACATGTTTACCAAGTAGGGTGAACCATTAGCGGGTTCATTCATCTGTCTAGTCATTTCAACTGTCCAAGAAGACGACCCATTGTAAGCACCAGCCTGCACGATATAGGGATCGGTGTGATTCGTTGCCACATCGTTATAGAACAATCCTGTTCCCAGCCCCACTTCGTACAGGTTCGTAGCATTGGTATACAGATTAAGCGCGAAGCCAGTCGGAGGCGCCTTGTAGTCGACGCCTGTAAAGCTGACGTTTTCGTTCCACCAGTCATAGAATTTACTTAAGGGAACGGGTTGACTTCCAATTTGAGGAAGGAATGTATTTGAAGTGTTCCATGTGGCACCCATCATAAAGTCCCATATGTTTGCTGACCCACCGTATTGGAGCGCCCCACCGTTACTTTGCCCCACCACCATGCAGTCATCCGGCGACCCCGTCTGACCACCCAAGTACCACATCATCGCAACCCTGTCCTGAGAGTAATAGGTTGAATTTGTATAGTACTCTTTTACGGTGTTCTCCTCAATTGAACGAGGAGGAGCGGGAATGTATGTGTTAGAACTGGTGTTTAACCAAAGAGGCGGGAAACCGTACGGACCTCCACCCAGCGAAAAAACACTGGACATCCTATTACTTGGCCTTGTGACATTCCAGTTCAAAAGGATGAAAATATATGTGCCGTTCCAAGCAGCTTTCACGTTTACCGCTGCTGTGTGACCACCATTCGGCACGTTTGCTGACAGTGGCACGGTGGTCCAAGGAATAGACGCCCAAAACTTTTCGGACCCAGGCGTAGCCAAATTGGCTGATCCAGTGACTCTGTAAGCGACCAACGCTGGGCTCTGCTGAGCCGAAACGCCCACGCCCATGGAAACCGCGATCGAACTGATGCCCATCGCTGCAGCAATCACTACCACAGTTATGACACCACTCAATCGGTTCTTCCTCGTAGCAGAACCAAAGCTGTAATTATTGGTAACCATTACAGTTTTTCTCTTAAAGAAGTTTATATAAAAGTTTCTGTACACTCGCATATATTTATAGCAAACTGTGCACGTTAGCAACTCATTAGATATGACTCCACCCGACCCGTTTACCCAGATAACCGAGTGGACGTAAAGCACGTCGACACCTTTGTTGGCGTTGCTCAGCGGTCAAGAGCTTCCGATTTGTTTTAAAGCGTATTATTATTGAAGTACCCCACACAACACCAGTCGAAGTAGTCGTCAATGTCAAATCGTGTTTTACATAACTATAGCTAACCCCTTTGAAACCCAGCACACAATTCGTTGTAAGCGCTTCCTGAGGCATAAAAGTCTCTTTATACCTTTCTATGCTATTTGTGAACATGCCAAATTTTTATTGTTAAAGATCACATCCCCAAATCTTGGCCGTTCTTTGATTATTGGAATCACACGGGCAAAAAACCCTTTCAAATTTATGCCGGAACGCTTCGACGTGTATGGCGACTTGCCAAATATGCTAGCACATCGTTTGCATAGGGCGTTACGTTTCCACGGGTCATTCGTGTTCGACTGAAAACCGTGTCTGAATTCTATAACAGGTGACCCAAGTCGCACATCATGTAAAAATCTGAATACCCAAACTACTGTATATTAATTCCAACCAACCGCTGCTTGAGCACACAAGTATTCTGTCTTAGGTGAGCGAATACGCTTTCGCTGTACAAGATGCTTACGGTTAGGAAGCAGGGTCCGAAGATTGGACCAAGGCATAGACCTACTAGGCGATCAAAACGCTGCGAGTCACAGTGGGTGGGGTGCGACCGCTAAATGTTGCTGCCAATTTTCTGGCTATAACTTAGAAACGGCAGAAGTCACATCTGTTCTAGTTGTGATTCCTACGGGCTCGTCTCTTTGGTTTGTAACTGGTAGCCCACCTATTCTGAGCTTGGCAATAAGGTCTGCTGCTTCGGCAAGGTCGTTGTCTTCCCTTACGGTAAAAGGTCTCGGTGTCATTACGTCGCCCACTGTTAGGAGATGCGCATCAAACGCTGGGACCAAAAAGCCTTTGACGGCAACATACTCTCCATCCTTACTTTTTCTCTGAGACTCAAGGAGCGGACCCAGAGTTATGAGGTCCGACAGCGTGAGTATGCCCACTAGACGCCAATCTTCGAAGACCAACACCCTCGAAACCTTAGCCTCGTGCATAACGGACAACGCATAGTATACTGAATGCGTCGGCTTAACCGTGATGAGTTTCTCGGACATATAATGGCCCACTTTATGGACACCAAAAACATTGTCAGCATAGAATCTGCATATATCAGTCTTGGTCAATATGCCTCGCAGGCGACCCGACCCGGAGACGACCACAAGTGAACTAATAGCCTTGTCAACCATAATTTTCGCAGCATTGACAACTGGGCTATCATAGGAAATCGTTATAACGGGTTGACTCATGACTTCCTGCACTCGAACTGCATCCAGTGTGAAGCCGGAAGTATCTTCAGCTAAGAAATCAACAAGGTCTCTTTCAGTGAGTATTCCCAGCGGCTTGTGATCTTTGACAACTAGGACTCTGCTTACGTCGTTGCTAAGCATTATATGAGAAGCCTCAATTATGGTGGCTGAAGGTTCCACGGTGATAACATTAGTTGACATGAATTCGCCAGTTACTATGGACGTAAGACTCCGCGGGGAATCGAATTCGTCAATATTTGGGTTAGACTTTTTCGTCAAATCAAAACACTTCTTACTGTTACACACAGCAACAAACGTTCACGGATTCTGGGAAGAAAGACACGCCATGGCTGCCCAAGAAAAATTGCTGATAGAAGTCTGGGTGCATCACAAAGCGCTATCGCGACAAAGTAAGCGTTACCGGCAAAAACTCGCCAACCTTGCTTAAAGTTGATGCACAACATCATCGTTCAGCCGCCTACCCAGACGTAGTATCCTCCGCGTCTGTTCCCAGCATGCTTTTCACAGCCTCTCGAACCAGACGCTCGTCTGCGACCACGTATTCGAGTATCAACCGCTTTAACTCCTCTGGAGCGACTCCGTATGATACTGAGTATTCCCTGATTTTTTGTTCAACGAGAACTGACTTCCATCTCCTCTTTGAACGAATATTGAACCTGTTTCTATGGATGGATTTGTTCATCGTTTTCTTCGACTCGCCACTGTGCTGACTCATGGGTACCTTCTCACCACCCTGCGAATAAAATAGAGATCCTTGGCTTCTGCGAAAGAAACGAATTGCTGCGATCCAAGTGTTTCAACTTCAAAATCGAGATGCCAGCAACGCGTCCGAGGCGGTCTAGACTAGAAATTGTGCGATTGACACGTTCAACAAGGCATCTTGTCGGCAACGTGACCGCGTTTCTGCGCCCCAGTTGTTTCTTTCCAGCATCGACTTCAAAACCCGCTTTTATGCGTTCACAAGTACTATATGACAATCGGTTATCGGAAAAGCGGTCGCTCACCACCCGGGGTGAGCCGACTGCGCACCTCACGGACAATACACAACCATTATATGATGCGTACATATTTGCGTCCTCCAACTTTTACACGTTTTATCTTGTTTTCTTTGTTTAAAACCGCTATAAAATCGTCGTAAAACACCGCTTTTTCACTCTTCAGCCAAGTCATAACGTAACCCTGTATCTCTGAGCCATGTCTACGCGTAATGGTAACGTCAAGAATCCGTCTGTGCCCCTTGTAAGCTTTAGCCAAGGCTTCTTTCAGTCCAGGTATATAATCCGGGAGCACCATTCTTTTATATTCGACATCAGGGTTTCCGCTTTCCGCGGCGGAAAAGATATTAAACCAGCGACCAAGTTTGCTGGAAAATTCGTTGAAAGACGTGTCGAATTGTGGATTCATTGAGCCGATGACCTCCCTGCACTTTGAGATGAACCATACGGCGTTGAAAAAGAATAGTTGGCATAACTCGTCTTCACCATCTGAAATACACGGCCCACTGTACCCTGAGAAGTGGTGGACAAGTGCTCAAGACGCCTTGCTTTCTTAAAGCTCCCAGTTTTTGCCTGGCAAAATACGCCGTCCATCCGTAAAGAATCGACGGCGCCAAACAGAAATCCCCTGTCCTTCCACCTCTTTATCGCATCAATGACACAAGCCATATTCGGTTCTCCCACTCATTGTATTCCGAAAGACCATTTATACCCGAGCGTATAGTTGTGCACACTTGTTTGCCATTAATCACTTTAGAAAAGAACCTTCAACAACTCTTTTCTTTTCAAAGGTCTGTATGTTGTAAAAGCGCGTCCGGCCCAAGAATTCCTTGAAATATTCGGAGGCAATGCTGTGACTTCTGAACAGAAAGGGGGAAGAGTTTCGGTTATACTCGAACACTAGCAATCTCTTGCCAGCCAAATGATCGTATAGCGTGTTGAGCGATTTTTCTTGGTCCGCCCAATGATGGAACGAAAGAACGGTGTATATCAGGTCGTATGACCCATTCGGCGGAGTTCTTGAACTTCCTAGCTCGAAACGAACGTTGCGAATACCGAGTCTGACGGCCCTGTGTCTGGCTGCCTGAACCATGAAAGGCGACGGGTCGATCCCAACCACTTCCGCTTTAGACAGCTGTGTTGCAATCGAGCATGTGACCGAGCCGGGGCCACAGCCCACATCCAGCACTGTTTTCGCTTCGTCTTTCCGTGCGTATTCTAAAACTTCCTCGAGCGCGATTCTGTGCAGATCCTTAATGAAGGGTTGAGCAAGACGAGAATAAAACCATGTGGAAAACCTGCCGAAACGCTCCTCTCCCCTTTTGTAGAGTTGATTCATAGAAACCTATCCTAATACTTTCAAACAAAGTTTTCCCGAACAACGCAAAATTGATGCACAGCCATAAAAAAGAATGGAAGGCTATTGCAGCCTATCCACTACGTATGGTTTAAATCTAGTTGGAGGATTCAGTTGCTTTGCCACCTGCCCAAAGGACTCCAAAGATGGCGCTTGCCACACGCAGAAAGCGGACTTCTGACTTCGGTCTATGTAAGCCGAGACCAGACTGAAACCGCTTGGTAAACCACCCGTCTTGGACGCTTTGAGTATCTGATCGAAGAAACTCTGCGCTTTTCCCTCCTCACCCTTTTCCCACTCATGATGCACAAGTATGGTCGTCATATGTGTCATATTGTTAGTCGTCTTATCGAACTTAAGATTTCAACCGGTGTACAACGGTGACACTATGACCGATTGACGTCATATTTCCCTAATCTACAGTTTGTACTGTGATCAAAGTGTTTTGATCCAGCATTGCCTTGTGTTGACTCAAATAGAAATACGGAGTTTACGTCCACCTTAATTCTACGCGTTGCGCAGACTTTGACACAACAATTCCGACAAGGTCGTCTGGGGTGCGCCGCTCCTGAACAAGTTAGACTTGAGAAATCAGTTTCAAACTTTATCTGTGACAATCGGGATAGGTGTCGGGGTAATAGAGCCTCGCGTACGCAGACCTCCACCGTTTGAAGATGGCAGCTTTCTTTCGAAGAATTGCCGAAGCGCTGCTCCACGCCTAAGATGTTTTTGAGAGTACGCCTAAAAGACTCGTCCACTGGAAGCCTAGAAAGGCTTCGATTTTGGTTGAAGAACCCTTTCCACACGAACAGAGCTGATGTCTGAGTGAGTCCATTTCCTCTGGTTCACCGTAGAGTGCTGAGAAATTTGTTTAGGGTTTGGGAAGCCTATTCCTAACCCTGATTGAAATCGGGGAGCTTCTCGGCTGATTCGGTATAGTCACGGAAAATTCACAAATAGAAGTCCTACAAACGATTCCCGAAAATCGGGAACCCAGAGTGTTCGGGTTGAACCCACAGATGTACTCAGATCATGATCCACCTCAGACAAATTACTCCAGTTACGCATATAGCTTTGACCACTTTGCCCAACCCAAGTGGACCAGACTCGGCCTTCCATGTCTATTTCGCTTGCAGAACGGAAAAGAGCGCATGCTCGAAGGCGAAGCGTTTTCCGAAAGAAGGTCTATTCACAAGCGACCAAAAAACACATTGCAACGGCTTACAAGGTTGTGCTAAGCGAGCCATACACTTGGGCACTCTTTTCATGAACCACCTTTTCACCCTGCATATTAGCCACTCAGCATTGTGTTAATTGCTGGGATACTGTTTACCGAGTTCTTGCAGTAGACCGAAGACCACGCCTAAGCCGCGTGCGGTATCCTCGTCGCCGAGTTCTCTTAGAAGGCCCAGCGTGCCCTTGACTGGTTTGTGTCTAACGGAGCTCGCGTTTTTGAAAGCAGTCAGAATCTTCTTGAATGTGTCGGTCTGCATCGCTGTAATAAGGGAGAGCAGTTCTTCGTCCATATCCGCCAAGTTGAGCAACAATGCGAACAGGTTCTGTGAATGCAGCAGCAACTCAAGAAATCTGTCGTTTGAAAGCGTTTTCATTATGCCAGCCAATGTGCGTTTGTCCTCCAGTATGCCAAGTACGGGTTCCAACAGTCCCCCTGTGTCCAAGGCAGCCAGTAGCGCGAGTGCCCGTCCTAGGGCTTCCACGCCCCCACGGGTACGGTTCACCGCTGTGATTAATGAATAGAGCTTAGCGTAGTCCAGCTGGTTCAGCAAAACCAATATTTTCTCACTTTTATAGAGCAGGTCTATGAATGCCTCACTGGAAAACATTGAAACGATTTTTGAAAAAGTTCTTCCGTCGTTGAGCACACCTATAAGTGGATCCAGAAGCCCCCTTTTTTCAAGTGAAACAAGCAACTCAACGCTTCTACTTAGCGCTCGGTTACCGGAATCCGTGACCAACAATCGCAGCAACACATCTAGTTTTTCATAGTTGAGATTTGCCAATAAAGAAAACATTGAATCAACTCTGCTTACCAAGAGCATAGCATTGTCGGATGTCAACAGCTTTATTATGGCGGAGACCTGCTTTTGATCGCTCAATATCCCTTCAACGATGTCCAATAACCCTAACTCTTCGAGCTTCCGCATTATTGAGACCAACTTGGTCTTCGACAGCGGGGGCAGTCTGAAATCAACTTTGTTCGTAGAATGAACAGTGTCTGGCTCTTTGATATTCAATGACACCGTTGTCACCTACCAGCTCGCCAAATATTTTTCCAGAACCATGTCGCCTTTGGTCCACATATAATACTTCGTAAACAGTTCCTTCTTCAAATGGTTGACGGGAGCTGGTTCTGCCTTCGAAGTACTACCACCGTACCAAGTATCATCCACCACGGCGACTCCGTAGCCTTCGTATGGATTATCCGCCATGCAGTAAATGATGGGTTTGTACTCCTCGACTTTGACGCTTACCCCTAATCTCCTCGCCAAGTGTTGTGCGGCTATTTCACCCATTCTTACAGCCAAATAACCCAGCTTGGGTATTGAACCTGAGTTTGCGTCACCCACAGCGTAGACGTTGTCATAGGCCACGCTGACCATGTTCAGGTCGGTGGGGACGAATCCCGCCTCGTCCGCTAGGTCGCCGGAAAGCTGCTTCAAAACGGCCACTCCAGTATAGGGCGGTTTATACACCGAGAGATCCGAAGGAATGCTTTTCCCATCTTCTGACACGACTTCCGCTTTCCGTACTTCGACGAGTTTAAAGTTGTGAATAAGTTCAATTCCCATGGCGTCGTATATGTTCTTTACGGCCTTTCGACTCTGAGGGGAAAGGTCCGACAAGTATTCCCCTGGAGAGTACACGGTGATTTTCGTTTTGTTCAGTAAACCTCTTTTCTTCAGGTAACCCGTCACCATCAGTGAAAACTCGAATATCGGTCCCTCGCACGCAGAGTCCGCTTTCGGAACGAAATTAGGAGGGAACTTGGGTTTAGGACTACTTCCCTGTTCGAATGCCCCCGAACCAATCGTTATGCGACCACCTTTAAACTGAGAAAGTTTCTGTCTCAATCTGAGCATATCGCTTACTTCGCATAACGCGTCAGCGTTCTCTTCTGATCCTTTTACTTTCTCCTTAGCAAGGTACGCTCCCAAGGCTATGACCAAGTAGTCGTAGTTCTCTGTTAAAACTGAGCCATCGCGTGTTTCAAACACCACTTCGCGCTCTTTGGGTCGTATCTGTTTAACCAAAGCCTGCATGAACAATACCCCTTTTCGGGGAAGCGCGTCAACCAAGTCTACACCCAGTTCTTCTGGCTCTTTGACGCCTATGGAGATATGTGGTATGGCCGGCCTGAAGTATGTAACCCTGTCTTTATCGACCAGTTTTACTTCTACCAAATCTCCCGCAAGCCTTTTCAGTGTGTAGGCGGTGGTAAGACCGCCAAACCGTCCGCCGAGCACCAACACTTTGGTTGCCATATTTAGTCCACCCAAGCCGCGTATCCATAGAACGGCGTCCACCTTTCTTTAAACGAAGCGTTTCGAAGCTGCCAAAGAAGATTCGCCACCGAATCCATAGTCTTCAAAGGATAATGGAATAACGGTTTTGGGTCAGAACTGTGTATAATCGAAGAGAGATCAGAGGTCGGGTTCTCATGGTCTCCGAAGTTGGTATGCGCAAAATGTTTATGTTTAGGTTCACTAATCATGCACATAATTACAAAATATGAATCGAATTCCAATAAAAATTGTGCCGCTGTATAATGGCTGTGGTGGTTTTGATTGATAGAGTATCTCGTTTCACTGGAGCATGACCTACCATTCAACAATGTTTCCAAGAAGCATCCCACAGTTGAAATAGACAGGTGGTGCAACGGAAGGGTGGACTATGTTGAAGTCTCATGTGAGAACGCTGAGGAATGCGCAGCGATTTCAAAGGAGATACGCAGCGTCATGGCCAAACGTCATCCCAACTTTGTCCAGGTCTTCTCGGCGGGTTCAAGGCTGAACGCCACCATTAGGTGCTCGTGCACTCCTGCGACTAGCACACTCAACATGGCCGAGCAACACAACCTCTTGTGGCAGGCGCCAGTCAGATACAAAGCTGGAACCGAAATATTTACGCTCATAGCTTTCAGCAACTCTGATTTTGAAGCCTTATTCGACGAATATGAAGCTCTGGGGAAAGTCAAGGTACTGAAAAAAATTGTTTTGCCCAAGTGGACGCTTAGAGACACCATTTCGGTGAGCCTCGAATCCCTTTTCTCTGAACTAACACCCAAACAGCTGGACATCATGCTCGCCGCTGTGAATCGTGGCTACTACGATATCCCCAGAGGCGTAGCGATTTCAACAATAGCATCTGAAATGAACCTTTCGCCTTCAACAATTGAGGAACATCTTAGCAAAGCTGAGATGAAACTTTCCAAGTCGCTTGCACCATATCTTAGACTCTACCACGGGTCACTCATGCAGTTCAGAACAGGGCATTCAACGGGTGGAAACATGGACTCGTAAATGACTCTGCGGCCACTGCGACCCAACGAACATTAAAGCAGCAGGGGTTCTGGCCGAGATTATTGACCGAGTCGCAATGCTCGAATCGCTGGGACAACGTACTACGACTAGAGATATGTTGGTATCATTATTTAGCGACCGAAACGCCTTTTTAACGCCTCAAACCGACCAATATTGGCAATGCATAGACGTTTGTTCGGACTTGTCCGTACCGCATTTGTGAAAGACTGAGCTTCTTACCTCGGCGATACAACGATGATTAACCGCAACCCAGACCCAGAAAAGGAAGCCCATTCACTCTTGAACTGAACCAGACACAGCGGATATAACGTGTTCCAAGAACTGTGCCTCGGGCAGGGCTCCTTCAAACGTCACCGCGTCGTTTATCACTACCTTTGGTACCGCCATTACTTCATATCTGATGGCCAGTTGAGGAAACTCTATGGATTCAATCATGTCAGCCCTTATATTGGGATTTTCCAAGGCAAACTGGTGAGCTATCCGAACCGCTCTGGGACAATATGGACAAGTCGGCGTCACGAATACTTTGATGTGGACGGGCTTCTCTATAACCTTCAATCTCTGCTTAGTGGTATCAGCCAGCCTTGTAGCCCCCCTTGAGACGTCCACCAAATCCTCCAGTAAGCTTGAGAACTCGTAACCAGAGGGGATGCCATAATATCTGACGCCGTCACTGCGATTCCCGATTATGGTGGCAGGTATGTACTCAACCGAATGTTCTTTGGCTTTGACAGCATCCTTTACGAACTCGTAAACTTCGAGCCCAATCTTTCCACTGGACAACTCCACCAGTTCTTCGAGCAGCACCCGTGTATCTTTGCAGTAGTCGCACTCAAAGTCTTGGGTAAAGTGAATCACCTTTACTGGGTCAACGAGCTCCTTGTCAAACAATTTTTTGACTCGCAGCCGGTTAGCCTCAGATATTAGACCCATATCAACCAACACTATTATTGTCAGCACCCACAGTTAAGTCTTGATGCCGCCAAATCACTCCTCAAACTCAAGCAAACCAGTTAAAACACCACAAAATCTTTTGTTCCCCTGTAAACTTGAAAGCATTGTTAGAAATCCGTCGGATGAATAAGTGTTGATTAAGCGTGCTCGTGTCCACGGGGTGGTCCTGAAATCACCAGGATTTCGTCACTATCTATACTTCCTAAGCCTATATTCAGCTTTATGTTTAACACCTGTGACCCCGCTTTATTCAACCCAACTAAACCGTGGTTGCTGTCTTATCAGGTTGGCGTCGAAAACAGCAGCTCTTTGAGGCGATATGGATGAACATATAAAGTTGAAATGCGCCTCTGTTCTATATCGAAAGAAACACTGTGCGGCATGGTTTCGGGATTTCGTGTTTCACAGCGGAAACCAATGTCCCGTGACGGGTTCGGGAACAGTCAAAACAGGTTGTCAAGCGAGGGACCCACAGCCTTAGCTACGACGATTCCGCCTTATTTAGCGCACCGTATAAACACGCGGGGTCGCTGGATAAGGGGTTGCCCACCGATGAATAAGCGCGCGCCCTTGAACCACCACACACATCTTTGAATTCACATGTACCGCATACACCAAAGTAACGCCTTGACCTGATTTGTCTGAGTAGCCAGTGACTTCGGTACACCTGTACCAAGCTATCGGACTTGATGTTTCCAAGTCTTACCGGTAGCATGCCACCTGGATATATGTCTCCGTTGTTGCGTATGAAGACCACGCCGTCTCCGTCGAGTGTACCAGAGGATGAAATAGACGTAGTGCCAGTGGAAACTCCTTCAAGCCGTTCGGTCTCTGAGAGGAGCTCGGCGTACAAGGTACTGGTGCGTGTCAACCCGAGTTGACGCTCCTTTAAAATCCTGCGAACAAAGGGTGCTTCCACAACGCGTATCGCTGGACTAGCATAAGTGGAAAAATCAATCATGAGTGAAGCCATATCTTCGAACTCTTGGGGGGTAAGACCCAGACTAGCAGTGGCCCTCCCAGTCTCCACAATAAAGAACACCTCCCATACACGTACACCCATTTGACGAATCAGATGAAAGAGGGCGGGGAAGTCCCGCATATTTTTGGACATAACCACCGAGTTCACTTGGAGATTGTAACCAAGTTTTACAGCCATATTGATGAGTCCGAGCGTGCGGCGATAGGTCCCCGCCACCCGTCTAATTTCATCGTGAATCGTTTCGGTTGAACCATCGAGACTCACCGAGATATTCGTGACTCCGTCTTCAACGAGTTGTCCTAGACGCCAAATTGTGAGGCGAGGACTTACGGCCGGAGAAACAGCGACCCTGAGTCCCTTGGACCTTGCGTAAACTATGAGTTCGTCCAAGTCGTCGCGCATAAGTGGATCTCCGCCAGTGAATACTAAGACGGGGTGCGGTGGGCCAAACAGTGTCACTTGGTCCAATAGTAGTTTGGCCTCACTGGTAGAGAGCTCTTCCTTTGGTCTGCGTATAACAGAGGAAGCTCTGCAGTGGACGCAGCTTAGCGGACAAGCCACTGTGGTCTCCCAGAACACGAGCACAGGTCTTGATTCGAACTTTGTCATTTCAATGACGCCATCAAGGCTGCACCACTCATCCACACCTTTGCGCTTCTATCAACAGTGACACAGATTGTGGAGACGCGACCCAAACACTGGATTCGAAGCCAATCATAAGTCTTGACAACCAAAAAACACTTGCTCCTACTTGACACAGATAAAATATGACTCGAACACTCTAGTATTTGAGAATATCTCGAAACCGCGTTCAACATTCATCGACACACTCGATATTTTGAATCTCGAACCGTGTCGTACATTATAACCCTGTGTGTATATCTGACCATAGCTCAACGATGATTCGATGCATTGAGTCAGTCAACCCGCGCGAGAAGGACGCAAATCCGTGTCCAACTGGAACATCCGAAGAGGAGTCCAGACCTATGCAACCGAGTTTTCACGTTTGTTCTGAGTGAGGATTATGACCACTGAACAAAAAACCTATGTCCTACTGTGGCATTACGGTAGTCCCCGAACTGAGTCTGAAATACATGAGTTTCTTAGTGGTGTTGTCCCAGCCAACAAACTTGAGGTGTACACAGAAAGCTACACACGAAAATATAGGTATGTGGGTGGTTCGCCCCAAAACCAACAGGTTGACGCACTTGCGTCAAAACTTTCACTACTCCTCACTCAAGCGGGGCTGCTCACGCGTGTATCGAGAGGAACAAAACACTGGAAACCGTCGTTTCAAGAATCGATTGACCAAGCCATCCAAGAAGGATTTAAGCAGATCACTGTGGTACCTCTTGTACCTTTTGCGTCAGAATGGCTTCTCAGGGAGTACCGCGAAGCCGTCGTAAGAAGTCAGAACAAATTAGGCTCCGATGCTAAGGTAAGAATGGTGCGTCCCTATTACCTCGAATCAGAATACGTCGACGGGTGGACGAAAGAAATTTTGGCGACGAACGGTGCGCCGTCGAGCAGTAACGCGGAGTCCGCAGTGGTTCTAAGCTTCCACGCGATACCCCTTGCCCGACTCACAGCCAACGAAACGTATCTGGCAGAAACACGCCAACTCGCCCACATCATTTCGTCGAAGCTTCCAAATATTCGCACGGAACTCGCCTATCAAAGCGCAGCAACAACCTCTTTGGAGTGGTCCAAACCCTCCATAGTAGAACAAATTGTCGCTCTCGGTGAACAAGGATTCAAAAAGGTTACCGTAGCTCCTGTGGGCTTCGTGTATGACCATCTCGAAACGGTGTTCGACATAGATGTGGTGCTTTGGGAGGCTGGCGTTTTCCTAGGAGTGGACATAACAAGGGTTCCAGCTCCAGGCGCTTCTGCGTGGTTTGCACAACTACTTTGCCGACTGGTTCTGGAAACACTGGGGGTCGCAACTCATTAATAGCCTTCAACTCTTTAGGTTACCCAACGGCCTCGCTAAATTGAACACGGTTATCGTATTATTGTGTCAGAACTCAAATCATGTCTATAAGGAATCTGAGAAACACCAGATTGTCTCAGCGGCTGTGCACCACTGCAAAGTTTTGGCTTTCGTCAACATTTGGGAGCCGCTTCAACCGGTGATTCTGCGGAGAGGCGACCGTTACACGCAAAGAGAAGGAAGAGCGCGGGAAAGTAAAGTTCCTATCGAGTCCAACACAAAAAGTAGGCAGTACCCTCAAGCTTAAGAAGGCACACTAGTTGAAAGTGTTTGCACGAAGGCGTACACATGAATTATGACAACATGCGCATAGTACTCTCAGGGGCAACGCTCGATTGCAGAATAGAAGGAACGAATCAGCCGACGGTTATGCTTCTGCACGGCTTGAATGCGCACTCTGGTAGTTGGAGGAAAAACGTACCTGTCATAGCGAGGAATAGAAGAGTGGTTGCACCCAGCCTTCCATCTTTTGGAAGTAAGGGAACTCTGTACGAGCTTGCAAAAGTCCAGACGCAACTCCTCGCCGAACTCATTGATGCACTAGAAATCGGCTCAGCTACGCTCGTTGGCAACTCACTGGGTGGACTTGTCAGCATGCTTTATTCAGTGAACCACTCCGAGATCGTCTGCGCTGTTGTTTTAGAGGACACTGCGGGTTTCGAGTCAAAAGAACTATTCGAACGCTTCCACAGAACCCGAATACCAACTCTAATAGTGTGGGGTGAAAGAGATCTGGTGATACCTCTGGAAGCGGCTCGGCGGCTGCGACGTGAGCTTCCACGAAGCGAGCTAATTATTTTGAAGAATGCTGCACACGTCCCTCACTGGGAAGCCCCAGACTGTTTCAACAAACTTTTATTAGCCTTTTTAGATAAAACAGGCTGTTAGACAAAATTTTGATTGCGGATGTGGCGCTTATTTAAGCGTCACTTGGATTCTTTGTTGAATTCCAGAATATGCTCTTTACTGAGAATTAGAAAACCATACGTTAATGCCTAGGACTCCCAAATTGTCGAATGTTTTATGATGTTGGTACCCTAAGACGTTGTGGAGCAACTATAACAGCTGTGGGAAACCCCTCTCAAAGTGGCTATGTTGCCTTTACTTTAAAGGCCTTATTCAAAACAAGATACGAACACTTCCAAAGGCAAACCTAGTAACATAGCGCTTGGTATCCTCCACAGAAACCAATTCTCCGACCCATTAATCGGCTGGGAGCTAATACAAGAGGGTTTCACTCTACGTAGGCGCACGTAGGTATGCGTCCGCACGTCTATCGTACGCGTAGCGGAGCTTGGGCTTCACGGCATCATTTAGGGACCTCACGAGTTCATTGGTCCCACTCCGTTC
>Ga0080006_1142881_pt1 | contig 86522 bp, 103 predicted proteins | sample RS3BMetagenome_FD_69209 | JGI IMG/M metagenome (GOLD analysis project Ga0080006, IMG submission 69209) | Ferric oxide microbial mat and aquatic microbial communities from Rainbow Spring, Yellowstone National Park, USA - RS3B (SPADES... ... | reverse complement strand
TCTCCTCAGTAACCTTCCTGATATGCGCCGCACGGTCGCGCCTCTTGATTCCGTTCCTCTTGAGGTGATAAAGTATCGTGGATTCAGCCGTCTTCTCGCTCTCGTACTTCAGCCCGTAAACCCTGGCTATCTTTGCGGCGGAAAGCCCCTGCGCGACGTACAGCCTCTCCAGGTCCTCCTTCCTGGGCGGCCAGGGAAGCTCTTCTGCCAATGTATCGGCAGACTGCCTGTGTTTTTAAGCACCACTGACGGGGACACGATGTATGCTCGCCACATGGCTCATCCTGCTAGCGAGCCTTGTGATAGTCTGGGTCATCGCCTCCTTCCCTGTTTACGTGGCTGGCAAGCTAGTGACAGCTGGAAGGGCAACTTTCCTTGAGGCGATGCTGGCCACAGTCGTCGGCCCGGTTGTCTTCGGGATAGTATTCGCAGGCGCTACTCTATTCCTCCTTCCACTCTTCGGAGGCTCGGCAGCGGTCTGGGCCACCTTCCTTGCCTTCCTCGCCTGGCTCGCTGTCTACAGGTCTCTCTTCAAGACTGGCTGGCTTGGAGCGCTCGGAATAGCTGTACTCGCGGTGGTGGTCTCCCTTATCCTCTATGCCATCCTAGGCTTCACCTTCGGCACCGGCTTTCTCCAGCCAGCCCAGGGGAAGCTCATCTGACTTCATGCGAGCCGAAACTTAACCTCGGTGTCAACACTTATTGTCTCGGTCGGGTAATTCCGCATCCGGCTCAGGGCTGTTCGTAATCACGTTGAGCAAGTTCGAGAAGCAGTGGAAGCAGCAGGAAAGGTCGGAAGGTTTCGGAAAGAGGACGAGGGAGGCTGTGAGGGGGCCGCAGCCTCTCAAGCCCCAGATAACAAAGGCAACGCAGCAGCTCACGGCTGAGATAAGCAGGCTGGATGCGGCCATGAACAGGCTGAAGCAGAGGGAGAGCTCCATATTCAAGAAGACTGTGAGCGCTGTCCAGGCTCACGACCAGGAGTCGAGCAAGGCATTCTCAAACGAGCTGGCCGAGGTCAGGAAGATGCAGAAGATAGTCACACAGTCCAGGATAGCTCTCGAGCAGATAACGACAAGGCTCCAGACAGTGACGGAGATAGGCGACTTCGCTGCCACGATAGCGCCTGCGATAGGCGTGATCAGGACGGTGAGGACAACTCTCGGAGAGGCGATGCCCGACGCACAGAGCGCGCTGGGAGACATAGGCGCTCAGCTCAGCTCGATAATGGCAGATGTAGGCCAGATCACCGGGACGACGTTCTACACTGGCGAGACTAGCGAGGAGGCAAACAAGATACTCTCGGAGGCGGCCGCGATAGCTGAGAAGAGAATGAGCGAGTCACTCCCAGATGTCCCCTCCTCGGGCGAGTCTGTCTTCACGTCGAGCGAGTAGCGTCACCGCCCCTACGGCTCTCCCACATCAGCTCCAGGAACTGCCCGAACTGGTAGGCGACCTGGGGGCTGTCCGTCCAACCGCAGGCAGAGTAGTCCGGGAGGGAGATGAGGACGGAGCTACCGTCGACGAAGAGGTCAACCGCGGCCGGACTGCCCCTCCTGTACTCGACACCTTCAGGCAGCCCTGCGCCCCTGTCAGAGATTACCCTGATAATTACACCGCGCGACAGGGCTGACTCCAGCCTCTCTATAACAGACCCGACAAGTCCTTCCGGCGGGGAGACTAGGATTATGCTCTCTCTCGCACCATCCATCAGCTCCATGACTTTCGAGAGGACCCTCTCCTGCCCCCTTATCGTGTATACGAGCTCTGCCTCCTCCGCGGGTGTGCTGTTGTAGACTGCTTCCAGGGCGCTGAACGTCTCCTCCACCCTCGAAGCTACCATCTGCTTCACGCTTGAGGGCTTTCTTGCCCTGTATGTGGCTGGCCTCTTCCTCACAAGTTCGACCCATCCAATCTGAGCCAGCCTCCTGAGGGCCTCGTAGGCGTTGGGGTAAGGGAGGCCTGCTTCCGAAGCGACCCTTCTCGGGTGAGAGGGGCCGAGAGTCACGAGGGCCACGTAGCACCTTGCCTCGTAGCCAGTCAGCCCGAGCTTCCGAAGGTTCTCCGCGAGCAGTGCCCTCTCCAAGCGAGGTGGCTTGGGAACGGTTATATATAGGATTTAGTAGCGTTTGCAACTATAACTGGTCGAGATGAGCCGAGAGCGAGACTTCGACGTCATAATAGCCGGTGGCGGAATGGCCGGGCTGATAACAGCCGCCTCGATCGGGCACCACTCGAAGCAGAACGCCCGTGTCTTGGTCATAGACAGAAACGCGGAGAGCGAGCCAGGCAAGAAGACACACAACGGCTGGACGTGCGGCGATGCGACTAGCAAGAGGAGCCTTGAATACCTGGCAGAGCACGTCGGGATAAGGTACACATATCCGGAGCTGGAGCACCCCGTCAAGGGTGTCTACGTCTACTCCCCCGACAGGAAGACAAAGGTCCTGTTTGAGGGCGAGGGCTACCTCTTCAACAGGAAGCTCCTCCCGAGGAGGCAGGTGCAGGACGCGAAAAAGCTCGGCGCAGAGTTCATCTTCGGCGCCACAGTCGAGAAGCTCCTCACCGACGACGGCTACATATCCGGTGTTGCTGGGAGGAAGGCGGACGGAACAGAATTCAGGCTGAGCGCAAGGGTTGTGATAGACGCCACAGGCGCTTCCTCAGTCCTCAGGCGATTCCTTCCTATCAAGTCAAACATAGAGAGGGAGATAGACCCGGACGACGTCGTGGGGACAGGCAGGTACATACTTGAATTCGACCCAGGCGCAAGCGACCCGTCTTACTTTGACCCCGACTACTGTATCATACATCTGGACCAGTTTATAGCACCCGCAGGATATGCGTGGGTCTTCCCGAAGGGCCGGACGAAGGTAAACATAGGACTGGGCGTGTCGAAATCCGGGCTGGACAGGAGAAACAGGATCTTCGGCCTCAGCGACAATCTTCAGAGTTTGATAGACGCGTATATCAGGGAGAATCCAGCGATCAAGAACCCCAGGCAGCCGGCAGACGAAATCGATTCTGGCAACACGAAAGGAAATTGGCAGGTACCTGTCAGAAGGCACAACGACTGCATGGTCGCGAACGGCTTCGCCGTCGTGGGGGACGCTGCCTGGATGCCAAGGCCTATAGACGCAGGCGGCATAAGCCCTTCGATATACGGCGGGACAATACTTGGAAGGGTTGTTGCGGAGGCGCTCGAAGCCGGAGACACGAGCGAGTCTGCACTCTGGGGCTACAACGTCACGTACATGGAGACGCACGGTTATCCCATGGCCAGCTTCGAAGTGCTCAGGCGGTATCTCCAGACAGTGACGAACGATCAGATAAACTACGGCATGAAGCACTTCCTCTCAGAGGAGGACGTCCTCGCGATCACAGAGAGAAGGCATCCACAGTTCAACAGGGTCAGGTTCATCAACCCGGTGATGTGGTTCAGGGTGGCTGGGCAGCTCTCTCTGGCCAGGGGGCTAAGGTACACTGTGGAGAAGAGCGCCAGGCTCGTCGAGATAAACCTCGACTACCCCCGCTCGCCCGCAGGCTTTGATTCGTGGAAGAAGAAGCTCTCTGCAGAGCTGGCAGAGACAGTGCAGAGGTTCAAGCCGCTTGACGTTGCTAGCTAAAATACATCCAAAATCGCACCGGCACCCCATGGCGGAGGCGTCAATCGACAGGGAGATACTCGAGCTCTACAAGGAGATCTCGCCTTCAACTGCTTACATAATTGGCTTCAAGGAATACGCGGGCAAGCTATTCATCCCCTCAAGGTCCAACATAGAGGCAGCGCTTGGAAAGGTCAGGGAGCTCAGGGGGAGGGCAGCGACAGACCTGCAGCGGAAGGTCCTTGACTCCATTGAGACACTTCTGATCTTCGAGGAGCCGCAGCCCATCCTGGACGACATAGTTGGGTCTATCTTCGCCCACCTCGTAAAGGAGGGGCTGAACGACGAACACCTCCTCTCCATACTGAGGCTTGGATACAGCGCAATCGAGGCCACAGAGGAAAGGTTTGCGGGCAGGGACATCCCGGTGGGCGTGAAGGCGCTTGCACTTTACAGGCTGGACAGCGTGAACGAGATACTCGAGGCGGTGAAGAAGCAGACGAGGAGCGCCGAGGTGAAGCTGGAGTGCGACAGGCTGAAGGAGAGGGTCTCCAGGTTCGTGGGCCTCTTCTCCCTTGACGGTTTCGGGAAGGGCGAGTTCGAGAACGTCTCACGTGTCTTCTCCGAGAAGGGTTCGGCCCTGGGAAGGGAGGGTTTCTACCAGACAGCACTCTCCAAGGGGTTCGACTACCACGAGACACCTGAGGAGCTCGAGAAGAAGGCGCTGAGATGGCTGGACGATGAGCTCCCGAAGTTCAGAAGGGCGACAGAGAGGCTCGCAAGGCTCTACGGGTGCGAACCCGTTCCTGAGAAGGTGGAGGAGAAGATAAATTCGCGTATCAAACTTGAAACGAAGGACCTCGTCAAGACAACTATGAGGATCAGGAGGGCCGTCCAGAGGTTCGTGAACGAGGATGTCTGCAGGATCAATCCGAGGTACAGGACAAGGCTGATAGAAACGCCCAGCTACCTCACGGGCACAATACCGACGGGAGCTGCCCAGTTCTTCGACACATTCACCAGGAGGCCTTTCCAGGTCTTCTTCCAGACCACCGACCCGAGGAGGGACCCTGACAGGTCCGTTCCCTCTCTCCTCGACCTTCTTGTCCACGAAGAGTACGGCCACTGCGTCCACCACTCCAACAGCGCCACCGGCTTCGTGGAAAAGCTGAATCCTGTCCAGCTCCTCCCTGGAGTCCTCACTGCAGGCCCGATATCGGAGGGCCTCTCATTTAACAGGGAGCTCGAGTTCTACGAGGCGTCCAAGAGGCTCGAGGGCAAGAGGAGGCTTTCAAAGGCTGAGAGGGGCTACGTTGCGGTGCTCGAGAAGTACGGCGGGCTGAAGCTTGTCAACATGGAGCTCGAGTTCGCGGTCAGGAGGTGGCGCGTTGTGAGGTTCCTCAGGGTGATAGGGGATGTCAGGGTCAATACGGGGAAGCAGGGCCTGATGGAGTTCGTCGACTGGGCCCACGGGTACACCGGTATTCCAAGGAGCAGCGTCTACTTCCAGCTCTTCCCGGCCCACGAGGGCATGTTCCCGGGCTACGCCACCAACTACGCCGTCTGCGGAGAGGAGATAAGGGAAATTGAGCGCAGGATAAAAGACGAGAAGAATAGAGTAAAGTTCTCCACTTACCTCTGCAGCATCGGCTTTCCTCCCCGCAGCCTCTACAGGAAGATGCTGCTGGAGTACGCGAAGAAGCTCGGGTAGGAGGCAACTTTCTGTTTGCCAGGCACGAAGCTTGACAGGAAGGCGGAGGAGTTCGTCATGGGTGTCCATTTCGGAAAGCTGGCCACAGTCAACAGGGATGGCTCACCCCAGCTGACACCTGTCTGGTACCTCTACGAAAGAGGCCTCTTCGTGATTAACACAGCGACTGACAGGCTGAAGTACAGGAACATAAGGAGGGACCCGCGCGTCGCACTGCTAATAGACGAGGGCTACAGCTATGTGGCTGTCAAGGGGAATGCAAGGATAGCGCGAGAGAGGGACGGGAATAAGGACATCGAAACACTCGCGATAAGGTATCTCGGCGAGGAGAGGGGAAGAAAGCAGGCAAGGGAACTTTACTGGAAGCAGAAGAGGGTGACGATAGAGATAGAGCCTCTTAGGGTCCTGTGCTCCCTCCCCTAGGCGAAGCCCTCCTTTCTCACAACTGATGCCAGGCACTCCGCCAGGTCATCCGAGTCGTTGAGCATCGAGCAGCGGACGAACGAGACGCCTCGCTCCCTGGCCCACTCGACACACTCGACGTCCAGGTCGTAAAGTATTTCGAGGTGGTCCGAAACGAAGCCAACAGGAACAACTACGAAGCTCCTTCTGCCCCCTTTCACCAGCTCTTCCATGTGGTCTATCACGTCAGGCCCGAGCCAGGGCTCACCCGTCTTGCTCTGGCTCTGGAAGGCGAAGCTCCAGCCACTCAGCTTCGCTGCCGAGGCAACCAGGCTCGAAGTCTCCATCAGCTGCTGCTTGTACGGGTCACCCTCCCGCAGTATCCTCTCCGGGAGGCTGTGTGCAGTGAATATCGGCCAGTAGTCGTTCCCAGCTTTTGTCCCCGCCTGCCTCAGCCTCTTCTCCCAGGCAGAGACGAGAAGAGGGTTGTCGTGCCATGACCTCACGAACGATACCTGTATGATTCCACCTGCAGCAGAAACAGCATCGTTGACGAACTTCTCATATCCGCCCGTGCTTATCCGCGAGTAGTGCGGAGCGAGCACGATGCAGAGCAGCCTGTCCACTCCGTCCCTGACAGCCTCAGCGACCACCTCGGAGATGAAGGGGTGGGAGTGCTTCATTGCCGCGTAGACAGGCACGCTCGTTCCCTGTCTGGAAAGTGCTGCCTCGAGCTTCTCTGCCTGCCTCTTGGTTATCTCTATCAAAGGGGACCCGCCAATCCTCCTGTACTTTTCTTTCAGCGCCTCGAGCTGCTCCTGAGACGGCCTCTTGCCCCCTCTTATGTGGGTGTAGTACTCCTCAACTTCGTCGAGGGACCTGGGACTGCCGTATGCCATCAGCATGACTGCCTTCATCTTCTCTTCCCCGTCAACTCGTGAACGAGTTTCACTATCCTCCTGAGGTTCTCAGGCGGTGTCTCCTTCAGGACACCGTGCCCGAGATTGAAGATGTATTTTCTCCTCCCGCCCACCCGATTCAGTATCTCCCTCACCCTTATTTCCATCTCCTCACCGCCGACAACTGCAGCCACAGGGTCCAGGTTTCCCTGAGCGCCCGCATCCTCCCCCGCCCTCCTCCACACGCTGTCTATCTGGACCCTCCAGTCCACACTCAGGATGTCGCACCCAGTCTCTGCGAAATGCTCGAGCAGGGCAGACGAATCAGCGCAGAAATGTATCTTCGGTGTGCTCCCGGGAAGAGACCTGAACACGGAGCTGGTGTACGGCTTGACGTACCTCTCGTAGTCAGAGGGCGAAAGGCATCCAGCCCAGCTGTCAAAGAGCTGGACCGCGTCCACACCAGCGCCGACCTGCGCCTTCAGGTACTCGGACACCACCTCTGTGAGCTTCTTCATAAGCGCATTCCACACATCGGGTCTTCCGTACATCAGCTTCTTTGTCTCGCTGAACTCCCTGGTGGGCGAGCCCTCGACCATGTAGCTTGCAAGCGTGAACGGCGCACCAGAGAAACCGATCACGGGGACCGAGCCGTCAAGCTTCTCCTTCAGCCTCCTTATGCCCTCCATCACGAACGGCACCTGGCTCCCTGCGTCGAAATCAGAAAGCCCCACCACGTCAGACTCCGCCCTGACAGGTTTCGCTATCACAGGGCCGACGTCCTCCCTTATCTCAAGCTCGACGCCTATTCCTTCGAGGGGCAGCATGATATCTGCGAACAGGACTGCGGCGTCCACGCCGAGCTGCCTGACAGCGTCAGCCGCCACCTCGGACGAAAGCTCCGGGTCCTTGGCCACCTGTAGTACTGTGGCCCTCTCCCTTATCCTCCTGTAGCTCGGAAGATATCTTCCCGCCTGCCTCATGAACCAGACAGGCGTGTGCTCCGGCGTCCTCCCTCTGCACGCGTCCAGGAATGCCCCTGCCATGCCTGCCTTCCTAGCCCAGCTGTTTCAGCAGTTCCGCAGGCTGGACGGCTATACAGGTGAATATCGGCGTCTCGAGCTGCGTGTACATGCTCGCCTCAGAGCTCCTCAGCTCCTCCACAAGGTCCAGGAACTCGGCCGGGCTATCTCCCTCGAAGGCAAGCACGAACTCCTGGTCGTCAAGGCCGAATGAGTATCCTGTGTTTATCTTTATCCTCGGGTACTTGTGACCTATGGCGAAGTGCTGCGCCATTATCCTCTGCCTCTCCCTGAATGGAAGCCTGTACCACTCCCTCTTCTTTACGAAGGGATAGACGAACAGGTATCTCGAGCTTCCGAAGGACCTCTCAGCCGTCGCCCCCTCCTGCCCCTCGTGCCTGTGGCCGCCCAGGTACTTTGACCCCTTCGACATAGCCAGGTAGGAGTACGGTATCTCAAGGTACTTACCAAGCCAGGTCGCAAGAAGGTCTGATACGAAAGACTGTATCTCCTCGAGCCTGTCCGTTATCGTCCATATCATGAAGTCAGCATCTCCCCTCACGCCGACAAGGGAGTAGAACCTCATCCCAACGGACCTCGAGTGCCTGTCCACAACCTCCAGGAACTCTTCCCTTCCCTTCTGCTTCACGTCCGCCCTGAGGTGCCTCCACTCCCTAGCCACCTTGAAGAATGTGTACTTCAGGAATTTCCTCTGGCCCCTCTCCTCCTCCCTGACATCCTCCGAGAGTTCCTCCATGCTACCTCCCCTCCACGAGCCAGCCCGCTGCCTGCTCTGCATGATAGGTCACTATCATATCCGCACCTGCCCTCCTGATCGACGTCAGCACCTCTGTCACGGCCGACCTCTCGTCTATCCAGCCGTTCGCGGCTGCAGCCTTCACCATCGAGTACTCCCCGCTCACGTTGTAAGCCACTATGGGCACATCGAACCTGCGCCTCGCGGCGTATATCACGTCCAGGTACGCCAGGGCTGGCTTCACCATCACCATATCCGCCCCCTCCCTCACGTCAAGGGCTATTTCTCTCATCGCCTCCCTCCTGTTTGCAGGGTTCATCTGGTACCCCTTCCTGTCTCCGAAGGAGGGGGCCGACTCTGCGGCTGACCTGAAAGGTCCGTAAAATGCCGAGGCGTACTTCGCCGAGTAGCCCATCACTATCGTTCCATCCAGCCCTGCCCCGTCAAGCGCCTCCCTTATCACACGCACCTGGCCGTCCATCATGGCGCTTGGCGCCACAACGTCTGCCCCGGCAGAGGCATACCTCACAGCCGCCCTCGCCAGAAGCGGAAGCGTCCTGTCGTTGTCCACTTCGCCGTCGACCACAACACCGCAGTGACCGTGGTCGGTGTATTCGCAGAGGCAGACGTCTGCCATGACCACAGTCGACGGGGAACTCTCTTTTATCTCCCTGATCGCCCTCGGCACGACACCGTCTGCAGAGTAAGCCTCTGTCCCCACGCTGTCCTTTCTGCCAGGTATCCCGAAGAGGAGAACAGCCCTTATCCCGAGCTCTGCGAGCCTGGCAGCTTGGTCGCCAGCCGTGTCTGGCGAGTACCTGCTGACGCCCGGCATTGAGGCAACCTCCTCCACGACACCCTTCCCGTGCCTCACGAATAGCGGTGCTATCAGGTGGGATGGGAAGAGCTCCGTCTCCGCTGTCATCCTCCTGAGAGGCTCTGTCCTCCTGAGCCTCCTCGGCCTCTCGCCAAGCCTGAATCTCTGTTCCTCGATCATCCTGGATAAGCACCCTTTATCGCTTCAAGCAGGCTGTCAACTGTATGGTCTGCGGGTACAGGCAGCAGTCGGAAGCCTGCCCTCCTTGCCGCCTCGGCTGTAACAGGCCCGATGCATGCGGCCACAGCCCTCTTCTTAAGAACTGAAAGGCGCTCCCGTCCAAGAGACATGCAGAGGGACCTGACAGCCGAGGGGCTGGCGAATGCAACCACGTCCGCGTCCAGCAAATCCCCACTCACCTCGGAGCCAGCGCGCAGCGTCCTGTAAGCCCTCAACTGGCTCACCTCGAACCCCCTCTCCTCAAGCGTCTTCACAAGCCTTCCACCCGCTATATCTGCCCTCAGCAGGAGAACCCTCTTTCCTGTCCTGGGCAGTTCCATCCCCAGCCTTTCTGTCGTGAACTCTGACGGCACGAATTCCGGCTCTTCGCCATACCTTCTAAGCGCGGCCGCTGTGCCCCTCCCGACAGCAGCAAGACGCACGCCTCCGAAATTGACACCGAGCTTCCTTGCCCTCTCCATAACGAACTTCACGCCCGTGGCAGAGGTGAACACTACCCAGTCGAACTCCCGGAGCCTCCTGAGGGCGGAATCGATGCCGCGCCACGAGCTGGGTGGCGCGAATGTGAGCGCGTCGAAGGCGACAGGTGTCATTCCCATCTCCCTCACCCTCCTCTCGAGGGAGCTGTTCCCCTCCCTGGACCTTGTGAGTAGGACCTTCATTTGCCTCGGCCGTGGCTCCATCAACCACGTGCAGCCTCCATGACCCTTCCTGCCCCCTCCTCTATCAGGGCCCTAGCGAGCCTCTCCCCAAGCTCTACAGGGTCTTCGCCCGGGCCCATCTTCCTGACGTGGACCTCCCTCCCGTCAGGGCTGGCCACAAGGCCAGTCAGCTCTATCCTGCCTCCTTTCACCTCTGCGTATGCCCCTATGGGTACGTAGCAGTCTCCCCCCAGAGCGGAGGAGAAGGCCCTCTCACACACGAGTGCCTTGTGGGTCACCGCATCATCTATCTTCACTGCGGCTGAGATCGACTTGCTGTCCCCCCTCCTGGCCTCGACGGCTATTATGCCCTGGCACGGGGCAGGCACCATCTCACCCACCTCGAAGTATCTTGTGACGCTTCCCTCAAGGCCTATTCTCGCCAGGCCAGCGGCTGCGAGGACAACGCCGTCTAGCCCGCCCCTTCCCACCTTTCCTATCCTCGTCTCCACGTTCCCGTGCACCTCCACGACCTCGATATCCCTTCTCAACCTCAGGAGCTGGGCCCTCCGCCTGACGCTGCTAGTCCCTATCCTGGCCCCGCGCGGAAGCTCCTCGAAGGCGAGCCTTGAAACAAGCGCGTCCCTGTGGTCTCCTCTCGGTGGCGTAGCGGCCAGCAAAAGCCTGCCGTCCATCTCCGACGGGATGTCCTTCGCGCTGTGGACAGCCAGGTCGATATCACCCCTGAGGAGACTCTCCTCTATCTCCTTCGTGAACGCTGTCTTCCCGTCAGCGTTCCTCCTTCTCTCGGGTGGCATTACGTCGCCCGCAGTCCTTATGCTCACCAGTTCGACAGTCGTCGCAGGGTTGTGTGACTTCAGCATGTCTGCGACCATCTGCGCCTGCGCGAGAGCGAGCCTGCTTCCCCTCGTTCCTATCCTTATCTCATCCAACTTCTTTCACTTCATTGCTCTCAGGAAGAAATCAAGGACGAACTTTCCGTACGACTCGATGTCAGCTGCCCTGGAGAAGTGTATCCGCTGGAAGACGACCCTGTTGAGCATTCCAAGGAGACAGTCGGCTGCGAGGGAGGCGTCCGTCCTCCTGAAGAGCCCCCTCTCCATGCACCTCGAGACAAGCGAGGAGGCGACTTCATGAATCCTGTCAAGGTCCTCGCTTATCTTCTTCGCGCTCTGCTTATCCAGTGTAGCCGAGTCCCTCATGTAAAGCCCGGGCTCGAATGCCCCTCCGGGGAAGGAGGAGAGGTAAGTTCTAACGAACGACTCGAGCCCTTTCCTCGGGTCTTCAGACGAGCTCTCTCTCGAAAGCCTCTCTATGAAATCCGACATGGAGACGCTCTTCCTGACGACAGCATCGAAGAGACCCTTCTTGCTGCCGAAGTAGTAGTATATCACAGGCGCTGTGGTGTTTGTCTCCCTGCAGACGTCCCTTATCGAGACGTTTGCATAACCCTTCTCTGCGAATAGCCTGGAGGCTGCCTGCAATATCTTCGTGGCCGTGACCTTCTCGCTCTGTGCCTGCAAGTCGTGAAAAACACATGCCGCACTCTATTTAACGTTTGTTAAACTGCCTGAAAGAAAAACTGGACAGGCCTGCGGCACTGCCGCGGGCCCTCATTCAGTCCTAGTCGAACTCGCCGCCACCGGCGCCGCTCTCTCCGCCAGAGCCGCCAGAGGGTGGCTTCGTCTCCTTCGTCTTCCCTGCAGCTATCACGTCGTCTATCCTGAGTATCATGGAGGCAGCCTCTGTGGCAGACTTGATTATCTGCTCCTTCACAGCGAGCGGCTCGAAGACCTGCCTCTGGTACATATCCCTGACCTTGCCCTCGATTGCGTCTATCCCGTACCACTTGCCGCCCTCTGCGTGCTTGGCCCTGAACTCCACCTGCGCGTCTATCGGGTCTATCCCTGCGTTCTCGGCCAGTGCTATGGGTATCGATTCGAGCGCCTCTGCGAACTTCTGAGCTGCGAGCTGCTCCCTGCCTGTGAGCTTTTCGGCCCACTTCAGCACCTGGTAGGCAGCCTCTGCCTCAGCTGCGCCGCCGCCGGCGACTATAGCAGGCTTCTCTATGACGTCCTTTGTGACCATCAGCGCGTCGTGGATCGAGCGCTCGCCTTCGTCGACGATCCTCTGTGTCCCTCCCCTGATCAGGATTGTGACTGCCTTGGGGTTCTTGCATCCCTCCACGAAGACCCACCTGTCCTCCTCTATCTTCCTCTCCTCAACGAGTGCAGCGTATCCAAGGTCCTCCGCAGAGAGGTCCTCGAAGTTGTTGACGACCCTTGCACCTGTCGCCTTTGCGAGCTTCGTCATGTCGCTCTCCTTCGCCCTCCTCACAGCAAGGATGCCTGCCTTGGCCAGATAGTGCTGCGCTATGTCGTCGATCCCCTTCTGGCAGATGACGACGTTAGCCCCCACTCCTGAGACCTTGTCCACCATGCCCTTGAGTATCTTTGTCTCCTCGTCAAGGAACTTCTTCATCATGGATGGGTCGTTTATGTTCAGCTTCGCGTCGAACTCTGTCTTCTCTATCTCGAAGGGAGCGCTGATCAGAGCTATCTTCGCCTTCTCCACGCGCTTCGGCATCCCAGAGTGGACGACCTCCTTGTCCAGGACTATCCCCTGGATCAGCCTCGTGTCCTTGAGTGAGCCACCAGGCTTCTTCTCCACCTTGACGTTGTCTATGTCGACCTTGTAGCCCCTCTCCGACTTCTCTGCCACAGCAAGGATCGCGTCGACCACGAGCTCCGCCAGCTCCTCAGCCTCCTTCGAGACAAGCTTCGTCTGCATGCTTGTCCTTGCTACCTTGATGAGCCACTGCCTGTCCTCCGGGCTCACCTTCTCTGCTACTGACTGAAGAGCCTCCGTCGCTCTCCTCGCCGCCTTCATGTATCCGTCGACTATCACCGTGGGATGGACATCCTTGTCGAGCAGCTCCTCTGCCTTTTCGAGAAGTGCGCCTGCCAGCACAACGGCAGATGTGGTGCCGTCGCCGACCTCGTTGTCCGTCGTCTTCGAGACCTCCACAAGCATCTTCGCAGCAGGATGCTGGACGTCTATCTCCTTCAGCATCGTTGCTCCGTCGTTAGTGATTGTGACGTCGCCGAGCGAGTCCACGAGCATCTTGTCCATGCCGCGCGGGCCAAGCGATGTTCTCACTATCTCAGCGATCAGCTTGGCAGCGGTTATATTGTTCCTTTGTGCCTCCTTGCCTCTGCTCTGGCTCGACCCCTCCTTCAGGATCAAGACAGGCTGGCCGGAGGAAGTTACAGCAGGAATTGCGGTTGTTGACATGATAATTACTCACCGTCAGGTATACAACTTTGCGTTGTATATAAGATTTTCCAGTTTGAAAGATAATAGCATCCCTGTCCCCGGGTCGCTGGCCCAGAGATGAAATCCGTCATTTGACCGTGGCCTACTCAGAGGCGCTTGCGGCAGCAATATTTCTGGCCGCGTACGGCGCCATTGTCTTCAGGAACGTGAGCCGCCTTCAGCTCCCCATATGGCTTATACTGGTCTCAGGTGCGGCGGCCATGGTTGCGACTGGTACCATCTCCGTGCCCGGGGCCTACGCCGCTGTCAACCTTCCTGTCATAACTTTCCTCTTCAGCATGTTTGTGATAGTAACTGCCCTCGACATCTCAGGCGCACTTGACAGCTTCGCAGGCTACATACTGAGAAGGGCCAAGGGACCAGTCGGCGCTTTCACCCTCTCGTTCACTGGCTTCGCTTTCGCCTCAGCCTTCCTGATGAACGATACAATCGCTCTCATGGGTACGCCGATAGTGATAACGATTGCTAGGAAGCTCCACGTCCCTGCGAAGCCAATGCTCCTCGGGCTTGCTTTCGCCGTGACGATAGGGAGTGTAACAACGCCGATGGGGAATCCGCAGAACCTCCTGATAGCGCTTGCAAGTGGCGTAAGCGCGCCTGTTTTCACCTTCGCCAGGTTCCTCCTCCTCCCAACTCTGGCAAACCTGGCCATCACTCTTCTCCTCCTCAGGTTCATCTTCAGGAAAGAACTGAGGCGCGAGGAGCCACCCTCAGCAAATATGGTAGGTTCAGTTCCGAGGGACAAGAGGCTCGCGCATATCTCAACGTGGGTGGCTGTCCTCACGACACTGCTGATACTCTTCGTCAACGTCCTCCAGTCCGCAGGCGTCTCTCAGCCTTTCGGGATAAGCGAGGTCTCCTTCTTCGGCGCCTCCCTTCTCCTCCTAGCAAGCGGCAGGGCGAGGGAGATAATCCAATCCATGGACTGGGGTATACTTCTCCTCTTCGCCGGCCTCTTTGTGATGATGCAGTCCCTCTCGGACAACGGCATAATCTCTGTGATCGCCAGCTACCTGCCCTCTCTCAGCCTCTCTGCCCCTGCACCCGCCATCGCTTCTATAATCGCTTCGGGCGTCCTGCTTAGCCAGGTCGTGAGCAACGTGCCGATGGTCGCCCTGTACCTCCCCATACTGACGTCGCTTGGTTACACACCAGCAGACGGCTACGCCTGGGCCGCCCTGGCAGGGGGGAGCACGATAGCCGGAAACCTCACAATACTGGGCGCAGCGAGCAACCTAATCATAATAGAGGAAGCCGAGAGGCACGGGGAGAAGCTCTCCTTCGGAGAATTCCTCAGGGTTGGGCTCCCTGTCACTGCCCTGAACGTTTTGGTGCTCTACCTTTTCCTGCTCTTCGGGCTCTGAGCTTCAGGGCACGTCTTTCTATCTCCTTTGCCAGCCCGATATCCCACTCTGTCACACCTCCCTCTGAATGCGTCTGTATCGAGAGTGTAACATCTGTCCATCTCACATGGATGTCCGGGTGGTGCTCCTGCTCCTCCGCTATCTTGGCAACCCTGTTCACGAACTCTATCCCTTCCATGAACTTTCCGAATGTGAACTTCTTGGTGATAAATCGGCCGTCTGTCGTCCAGCCTTCCAGCCCGGCAAGCCTCTCCCTTATCTCTCCCTCTGTCAGGAGTCTTGGCATCTGGTGCTTCAGGCCGACGCTTTTATTTAAGCCAGTGGATCTGCCTTCACGTGGCGTCAGCAGCACGCCTTACACTGGTCCTTGGACTTTCGTCTCTCTGGCAGGCTGTATCTGGCTACACAGATGTCTTCTCCCACAGGTTCATATTCAGGAACTTCGACCCACCGCTCAATCCCGCCCACATCTCGCTTTACACCGCCTCGCTCACCGGCCTGTTTTCGATCTACTACCTCAGGCGGGAGACGGGCACCTCACTACCAGCCACTGGCAGGGCGGTGAACGTGGCGCTTGCAGGCGGCGTCCTGGAGGTCTCGAGCGGAGTAGCAAATGAGTTCTACCATCAGGTAATCGAGGGTTTCTATCCAAGCGCTCCACTGCACTTTGCAATTCACGCCTCCTTCGTCGTTTCAATGCTTGTTGTATCTCTCGGCTGCCTCCTTGCCTCCGTCTCTGTTTCAGCCTCCGGCCTCCCTGCCTGGAAAGGCTTCTCGTTCTCCTTCTCCTCCCTCTGGCTTCTCCTTATCGGCTCTGTCTCTTACTTGATAGCTCTGGCCCCTCAGAGTGTATCTGGACCTCTGTACCTCTCCGTCTGTTCCTTCCTTGTCTCGCTTATCTCGGCCCCAGTACTCTCTTCGGCACCCAGGCCTGGCAGTGTCACGCTCGCAGCCGCAGTATGGCTTGCCGTAAACGGAGCACTTATACTGTACTTCACCGGCATTCGGCTCTTTGTCCCCTATCCAGTGCTCGCGGCCGCCGCAGTCGAGTACTCCTCGCTAAAGCTGCGTAAGTACGTACATGTGTCCAGCGGCGCAGCCATCGGAGTCGCTTCCTTCTGGCTTTTCTACCCGTACTCCTTTGAGCTTCTGGGCGGGGCCGCGCAGACACTCATACTCTCAGCTGTGCTTGCGGCCCTTTCAGGTGTGCTTGGCTCTCTTGCAGGCGTGGGGGCTGGCAGGAGTGTCGCAGGCAGGATTGTGCCCGGCGTTTTCAGCCCATGACCAACCTCTTTTGACAAGCCCCTTAATTGTCACCTTCCAGCTACAGGTCACCGTTGGAGCGCAAGAGGACGAGCAGGCTGTTCAGCTCCACAGTAGCGTCCGTTTCGGGCATGGCCACCGCGAGGAAGGAACTGGCTAGCGCCATTGGCGCCGGGGCTGTGAAGCAGTCGCTTGAAAGCGTCACAAAGCCGAAGTCTCTGAGTGGAGGAATGAAGAAGGCTGGCCTTCTTCTTGTAGCCTCTCCAGACCCGATCACAGACATACCAGGCATTGCACTTCTTGCATCCTCCTTCATAGTCAGGAAGAGGGAGCCAGCAGGCCTGAACCATCTCCTCTCGGAAGCAAGGAAGGTCGTGAGAGAGATCCAGTCCCTCGGACTTTGAGCGTTTATTTACCCATTGGCACATCACGGCACGGCCGATGGAGCTCAAGCCTACGAAGGGACTCAGGGTGAGGGTTAACGCGAGCAGGGAGGCGGTATTCGGCGAGGAAGAGGTGTCTGTGAAGAAGGTCTCTTTCCCCGACGATAAGAGCAGGTCAGGAACGATGACGGGCGTAACGCTTGCTGGCTACTGCGAGGTGGAAATGCCCAACCTGGACGGGAGGAGGCACTGGTACCCCATTGACAGCGTCTTCGGGGAGAACGGCGAGAGGCTCTCCGAGGAGGAGATTCAGATAGATGAGGCGGAGGACGAAGATGAAGAGTAGGAATCGGTCGAAGTGAGCGAGAAGCAGGTAACTGAGATAGTCTTCGTGGTGGACGTGACCTCTTTCACAGAACGCGGTTTCGTCGGTACGTCTACTTACGAGGGAGCGCCGCTTGAAATAGAGTTCGACGACTCGGACGCGGGTGTGAGGCTCACACCTGAGATGTGCAAGAGGCTTGGCGTCAGGAAGGGCTCTGGCGTTGTGATAGTGGGCGAGGACGACGACAAGCCCCAGGTAGCCGAGAGTGTTGTCTACTCAACTGGCGACAGAGTGAGAATCTCGAACGCAAGGATATACTACTTCGTGGGAAGGTCTGGAGGGGCTGTCATCCGAATCAGAAGAAGAGACTAGAAGAAGGGCGCATCGCTGTCCTGCTCAGGCAGCTCGTACCATCTGGCCCTCTCCCCTATCCTAGCGCGGAGCTTCCACGACAGGCTCTTCGGCTCCTCCTCCATCCTCGCAAGGAGCCTGTCAATTCTCTCTGCTACTACACTCGAAAAGCCGCCTCCTATCTCAATTGCCTTCTCGCGCACAGACGCCAGGCTCTTTCTGAAAGTTGTGTACACGCCCCAGTCCCTGGCGCAGATCCCGGCTATCCTCGAAGCGTTTATCGTATCTTCCGTTGACCCAACCTCGAAGTCTGTGAAGGCGGCGATAAGGTCCATGTACTCCTTCTCTGTCATCTGGATGACCTGAAGCTTCGTCATTACAAGGTCAGTGATGGGGAGAGTGTATGTTCCAGGCCGCAGGCTCTCCCGAAGGTCGAAGCTGTGGCACATCGTGAACCTGTCAAGGAACACGTCCACCCTTCTCCTGTTGACCGTGTCGTAGTAGATCAGCCTCTCACCCATGTTCAGCTTGTTGAAGACCTCCCTTGGCCTGTACCCGAGATACTCGAGCGTTTCTGTTATCCTCCTGATCTGGTCCTTCCTTCCTGCGAGGTCTATATCCTTGTTCTCCCTGTAAAACCTTGGGTCGTGCGTGCTCCTACACTGGAGCTTGAAGGCGACACCGCCGAGAAGCCTGACAGTCGCACCCCTCCTCTCTGCCTCCTCGATTATCTGCTTCGCAGCCTCCTCAGGCCTCCGCGGCAGAACGACTAGGCTCTCCATCTGGGGTCGTTCGTGTTAAGATTAGCATTTAAGTCCTGTTTGCACAACGGTGAGCCTTGACACTCTTCTGTTAATTCAGCTTCCTTCTCCGCCGGGCCGCCTCTGTCTCCGCCTCAACCCCGCAAGCACCCAGCGCGGCCTTATCCACCTCTCCTCATACCCCTTCGCATCCCTGACTATAAGGAACCTCCCGTCGTCCACTGTCTCTACCGCAGGCACCAGTGCCCTGAGCCTTGCGTACTCCTTATCTGACACAGCCTTTCCTGTCCGCCTCGCGCCTATGCTGCCGTACATGTGCGCCGAGGCCCCATCGACCGAAAGGAAGAGGGACGCTGTCCCTGCCTCCAGGTAGACCCTCGCGTACCTGAGCCTCCTGGGTATGTCGTGCTCAAGGAGGAACTTCATACCGTATCTTCAATCCCCCTTCAACTTATTAACGTATACCCCGACTTTGATGGTGCCTTTTAATCCGGACATAGTGAGAGCCTGTGGACCATGTCCGCCGAGATAGCGGGGGAACTCTCCAAGCAGACAAAGGAGCTTGTCACTAGGTTCGAGGAGAGGGCCAACTCGCTCTCACGGAGGGGCGACCTCACAGCGCTCATAGTCCAGCTTGACAGGACTGCCGCCGAAAGGGCAGCGCGGTTGTACTTCGGGGAAGGCGAGTTCACCTCCACAGGGATAGACGGCTCGATGGACTACGACGAAAGGCTGCAGATGATGATCTTCTACTCGAACGCGACAGCCTACAGCTGCCCATTCAGTGTTGGTCAGCATGTGGTATTTGACCTTGATTCGGCCCGAAGGGATTCGAAGCTCTCCGCATCGGCTGCCGTGCCACTCTGGGCGGAGGATATAGCGGACGTCATTTCCAGGGAGCCAGAGATAGACATAGAACTGGAGCACTCGATGGAGAGAATACCAAACGCATTCATGACGCTGGGTGAGTTCTACCTCGCAGTGAAGGCAACTGAAAGCTCCAGGCTGCTCTTCCTGGACAGGCCCCTCTCAGGGACATTCGCCACACTCTCGAGGGACGCCAGGAATCTGCTGAAGAGGGGGAAGAGCAGGCTGGTTGACTGGTCCAGGGGGAGGAGCGGCATCTCCATGCTGGACATCTTCCTGGCCGTTCACCTTGGCTCCCCCACGATGCACGTGCCACCCAGGGGTACCTACATTTCCTCCGCCGTCGTCAGGGAGCTCCTGTCCGGCCCAATGACACTCTCCTCGCTCGCCTCGTCCCTACATACGACGGAGCGGTCAGTCGAGAAAGCAGTCAAGAGGCTTTCAAAGGCGGAGTCATGGCTCGACGGGAAGATATTCGAGGAGTGCGGGCCCGAGAGGTTCAAACTCACTGACGGTGCACTTGGATACTGGGAGAGGGTGGCCTCTTTCGCGCTCGACTACTCGAGTGCCATCTTTGACGAGCACAGGCACCCGCTCCTCGTCGGGGGGGACGAGCACCTGACTGTCCTCGACGTCAACACGACAGCCCTCTTCCTTCTGTGCTATCTCCATCAGGTCTCCCTGGAGAAGAAGTGCCTCCTTGTGGGCGTGGCAAAGGACACGACTGCCACAGACATAGCCAGGGCCGTTCTTCCATTCGCGACTGCCCGGGGCTTCATTCGCCTGGACGGCCCGCAGCCAAGGCTGAAGAACGACAGGACATTCCTCGCGATACTCAGCGCCGAGAACCCTTCTGTCCAGACGCCATGGAGGACTGTGGGCTACGACTCCGCCTTCTCCACAGTCGTCCACAACGAAGGAGAGTTCAGGAGCGCCAGGAAGGTGGTTTCAAGGGAGAGGCTCTTCATCAGGTCCTTCTTCCAGCTCAGGACGTTCAGGAGTGACCAGGCCATGAGGTCGCAGGTCTTTCTCTTCGACAGGGTATTCGACCCCGGAGCCGACTCCAGCCAAGTAAGGAGTTTCAAAGTCGTCGAGCGGTCTTCCGAGACAGAGGTGAGCGCCTACTTTGAGGGAAAGGAAGGAAGCGATGCCTCGAACCTCATTCTGTACCTCCTTTCGCTATGTGACAACCCGGAGGTCTTCGAGGCATTCGGGCACAACCAGCTGCTGTACCTGGCGGACAAGGCAGTCAAGGCAGAGGTGAGGCTCCTCAGGAGTTCGCTGAGAGGAGTCGCCGACCTCAGGGTTGGCGGGCTGACAAGGCGGAGGAGGATGCACAACCTCATAACCACTTTCAGGGAGCAGAGGGCGGAGGCCGAGCACGGCAGGATGAGCGCTCGCAGGGAGGCCTGAATTTGGGCAGTTCAATTCCTTACTTCGACGACATGGAAGGGGAGTTCGAGGCAAGGCTCAGAAGGAACACAACAATCACCAGGACATCCAAGAGCGAAGGTAGGGAACTGACTGTCTCCAACCCACTTGCGATAGTTGAGGCCAGGTTCAGTTACAGGGTTCTCGACAGGCTGTATTCACCTAGCTTCATAGGAATAGAGAGGGCGGTCGACGGGGCAAAGAAGTATGTGATATACGAGGTCGTCGGTGTCAACCCAACACACTACCAGCTGCCTGGTGTCGACCCCTCCATGCCGACAGTCCTCAGAAAGGAGTACCTTGAGACGATAAACGAAAGCTGGGGTAAATCTCAGGAGACATGGATAGACCTTGCTGCAGTACCGACCTCTTACATCGCTGATGTGACGGGCGGCGGGCTCAATTTCGTCAGGTCCCCCTACGCCCCCCTTCCTGGCTCCCGCGCGTACCTTCTTTCGAAGGACGCGGTGAAGAAGTTCCTTTGCGAGGAGGATGGGGAGGCAATAGGCACGATGCAGGGGTTCAACCTCCCGTTCACAGTCAGCATGGATGACCTCGTCAGGTACCACTGCGGTTTCTTCGCCTTCACCGGCTCAGGCAAGTCTAACCTGACAAGCTGGCTGATCAGGAGGGCAATGAAGCGCGACGCAGGCCTGACAGTGACAGTTATAGACATCGCCGGAGAGTACGCAGTCCACCTTCTCGACCTCCTTGAGAGCGACTCCAAGGTAATGACAAGCGAGTCGATGGAGAGCGAGGAGGAGTTCTTCAGTTCCCAGGCCATACCTGAGAGCCTCGAGGAGGCAGTTGGCAGGGAAAGAATAGAGCGGGCACTAGCAGGGGTCTACAGGCGGGGCGTCGAGAGACTCTCCCTCCAGGAGGATGGGGGAATAGACCTGGCTCACGTCCAGGAGCTTCTCGAATCCACCGTCAGTGGCGGTAAGACAGGGAGCACTGCAGCGAAGATAACGCTCGCAAGGCTGACGTCGGAGTTCTTCGAGAGGAGGAGGCTCGGGCGCAGCACGAAGATTACAGAGCTCGACGCGGAATCTCAGGATAAGCTCAGGTCCATGCTGCAGGAACTCCACGACAGCGTGAACGAGAAGTCTGGGCTTTACTCTGAGGTTGGCCTGCTTCTCGATCTGCTGAAGACGGGAGGGGAGGGGGAGGAGAAAGTGTCCAGGCTAACACCCGAGAAGCTCGCGGAGAACCTTGCCTCGGGTAAGGCTGCAAGGCTGAACATACTCTACGTGCCAGACCCGATAGAGGCAAGGATCGCTGTGAGCAGGCTTATCGACCGTCTCCTCTTCCTGAAGAAAAAGTTCGGAAACAGGCAGAGGGTGCTTGTTGTACTCGACGAGGCGCAGGAGTACATCCCTGACAACCCTGTCGACAGGCTCTACACGACTCATTCAAACTACGCTGTCGAGCAGCTCCTCAGGCAGGGCAGGAAATACAGGCTTCACTGCTGGCTTGCAACGCAGAGGGTTGCTCACCTCAACGTGAACGCACTGCAGCAGCTTCACAGCTACTTCGTCAGTACTCTGCCCAGGATGTACGACAGGATGGTCATAGCTGACGCATTCGCCCTTCCTTACGAGGTACTCGAGAGGTCGGCCCAGCTCGAGACAGGGCAGTGGATCTTCGTCTCTTTCAAGGCGACAAAGCAGAGGGGAGTCCCTGTCTTCCTGACGACTGAGAACAACGAGGACCACCTTACGAGATACATCGCGGAGTCTACTTCACGTACTTTGAGGGGTCAGCGGTGAACTTCCTCTCACACACAGCAGAGCAGAAATAGTAAGTTACCCCTCCTCTCTCAGCCCTGAACCTCGATGTCTTCTCGTCCACCTTCATTCCGCACACGGGGTCTGTCTTCATTTCGCTGCGACCGCTTCTCCTGTGTATTTACGCGTTCTGACCCGACTTGCCCCTCAGGGAAGAGGGGACAGCAGCCACAAGGCTCACGAATGCCATGAGAAGGAATATCTCGCGCATCGACCTGACGAAGAGCTGCAGGCTCATCACGTCTATCTTCACAGTCTGGCCCGCGAATATGGCCTGAAGCACAGGCAAGGGCACACCAACAGCCATTATCGCGAAGGCTATGGCAAGGCTGAGGAGAAATCCAGTGTTCACAAGCATCGAGGACATCCCAGAAGCGATGCCCCTTCTGTCGACAGGCACAGAGTTCATTATCGAGGCCACGTTCGGTGCGACGAACATCCCTCCACCCACACCAGCCATGACCATCGGTACGACAAGATAGATGTAGGGCGCACCGAACGGGAAGGCAGCGAATGCGAAGAGGGCTGCAGATGTTATCAGGAGCCCAGCAGTGCTGAAACCCCTGGCCCCGTACTTGTCGGAGAGGTAGCCGCTCAGGGGGCCGAGGCTGACAAAGGCTATCGCGAAAGGCGTGAGAAGCAGGCCTGCCGTCACTGCGTCAAGCCCAAGGACACCCTGAAAGTAGAAAACAAGTACAAGGGATAGGGCGCCCCTCGATATGGAAGCGAGAAGGTTGCTAAGTATTCCTGCCGAGAATGTCCGTATCCTGAAGAGAGACAGGTCCATCATCGGGTACCTCACCCTCGTCTCCCAGTAGAGAAAGAAGCCTAGCATCGCCAGCCCGGATACAATCACACCCACCATCGGTGGACTCCATCCAGAAAGAGAGCCGAAGGTCAGCCCAAGCAGGAAGAGTGAAAGTCCCAGTGCGAAGAAAGAGTTGCCAAGCGGGTCAAGCTTCTCTCCCCTGAGTGGCTTCGCAAGCTCCCTGAGCCTCTTGTACGCCCAGACGGTCGCAAATATCCCCACTGGTATGTTTATCCAGAATATCGACCTCCACCCCAGGTAGCCGGTGAGTACTCCACCAAGAACAAGCCCGCTCACCGAGCCAACAGTCCCGGCGACCTGGTTGATCCCTATCGCCCTTCCCCTTTCCGTCGGCGGGAAGGCGTCTGTGAGTATTGCCGCGCTGTTGGAGAACAGAAGAGCTCCTCCAGTCCCCTGGACAAGCCTGAACGCGACCAGTACAGTTCCATTCGGTGCCAGGCTGCAGAGTGCCGAGCCGATTGTGAATATCGCGAAGCCAAAGTTGTACAGCCTCACCCTCCCGAATATGTCAGAGAGCCTGCCGAATGTGAGCAGCAGCGTCGCTGTGACAAGCGTATAACCCATTATTATCCAGATTCCGTCGATCGTGGTTGTTCCTGGCAGCTGGGCTATTATCGTCGGGAGTGATATCAGTACAATGTTGCTGTCGAGCAACGCCATAAATGCACCAATGGTCGTGTTCGTAAGCACGACGTATTTGTACTCCATCGGCAGCTTCTCCCGGCCCCCCGGGTACTTACTCGATAAGCGTTTTCATCCGAAGACAGTGATGACAAGGGCCAGAACGACTAGCGCTCCTCCAATCATATCCTTGAGCTCAGGCTGCTCCTTCCCGAGCAGTCTTGAGAAGAGCTGCGTGAGGAATGGCGAGACGCTCGTCAGTATAGCCGTCGCGGCGATACCAGCGACAGAGATCGAGTAAACGAAGAGGGTCGAGCCCAACGCCAGGTCGCTCACAGCCACAGTCCCGAGCACGCAAAACTCCCTAAGGCTCATATTCAGCGTTCTCAGGCCTCCCCCGCGCCTCAGTAAGTAGGCGATAGACAGGGCTGCTGCCGCAGACGCGTTCCTTGCAAAGGCTACGGAGACAAAGTCGGAGCCTCCGCTCAGCGCAACTTTCACGAGCGTCTGGCCCACAGCCCATATCATACCGCCCGCAAGAGCTATCGCTATTCCCCTTAGCCTTGGCTCCCCCTTCCCCCTCCTCGACAGGAGAGCTATTCCGGCTATCACGAGGAGCGCGCTCACGAAATTTGAGAGTCCAACCCTCTCACCGACGGAAGACGCTAGGAACTGAACGACCAGAACATACGTGTAGATCACTGGGGTGGCTATCGATGCGCCTATCTCGTCAAGCGCAACCAGGAACAGCGAGTCTCCTATCGCGAGCGTTATCACACCGCTCAGGAGCGCGTACCTTATCGAGTAGTCGAAGCCGAAGTAGACTGCCGGGAGGAGCATCGCGGCAGACGCAAGCGAGGTCCTGACGACGTTTACTGCGTGGAAACCGAACTTCTTCACGAACTGCCTGTAGTATATCGGGCTGAGAGCCCATATGACTGCAGGCGCGAGCGCGAAAAGGGGGTCTATCGAGTTGCTTCACTTCCATTTACGGAACACTTGTCTGGGTGTTCTTCGTCAAGGCATGTCTCTAAACGAGTGCAGGCATCGAGGCATACAGGTTGACAGGGCCTCTGTGCCTTTGGCTATTAAACACTGAACAGCAGCCCATCTCTGCCCTGTGCGGAACGAAGCCACCATTCCGAATACTGCTGCGGATGAGCTCAGCGTATCCTGCCGTGGACCACCCTCATGCACGCGTTCATCACATAGGGTATCCCTGCTTCGTCCAGCAACCTCTTTGCCTCCTCGCTCTCGATGCCTGCCTGGGCCCAGAAGACGAAGGGCCTCCCGAACTTCCTGTGCATCTCAACGACCTGCCTCGCTATCTCGGGAAGCTCCTCGCTCGGCCTGAATACCTCAACGACCTCCACCTGCCTCGCAAGCTCTTCCGGCAGGTCAGCGAGGGATGGATACGCCTTCTCGTCCAGTATTCTGTCTGCCGTCGGGTTGACGGGTATCACCTTGTAGCCGTGCTGCTTCAGGTAAGCGGGTACAGTGTGTGCGTCCTTCTCCGGGTTCTTCGAGGCACCCACGACAGCCACTACCCTGTACTTCCTCACCACCTCGACAGGGTCTGTATTCCAGGACTGCATGGTTCCCGACCCCCCACACCCGTTAATATCACTTGCTCAACGGCTATGCTGGATACCATTACGATAACGTCACCTCCGCGGCATCCCCCTGTGCTCGATTCTTCCTCAGACGGCTGTACTGGGGATGAAGACACTGATAAAAGACTTCATGCTGTCATGGAACCGGCGTCCTCTCCTTGAGTGTGCCGAAGAGCCACTCAGTCGGGTTCCTCTCGTTAAATGTGATGGAGCCACTTCATCCTGTACCTGTCCAGCGCCCAGGGGCACCGCTGTTCACCATCGACAGGGACGACAGGCTTGCCCGGCACGTCTCCGTCACTCTCCTAAGGAATACCAGGCGTTGATGGATTACCTGTAATAGGAGGCATAGACCGCGAGTAGCTTCTAGTGTCGCGGTTCATGGCAGCCCAGACGAAGGCCTGACTCCCATTAATCTTCAGCTCCGCCTCGTCGATGGCTGCAAGCTTCCTCTCCCTTCTTGGGCACCCAGGGGAAGGCGCTTCTTATGGGATGGACCCGCCTCAGCGCATCCAAGTGGCTTGCGTCTATCATCCTTTCTGTTATGTCATTCCTCTAGAAGAGTCCACTAAGGTGGAGTAGACATACAGGAACCTCGCTCCCAAGCTGTCTTTCATCCCCACTGAAGATTAGGGCATCCTGGACGGCTTTCAGAAGAGCGTTGCAGGGCCTAACAATTCGCGATAAGTTTTGGCTGCCTTTCAGCTTCCGCCGCAAGACGTATTGACAATCGGCTCAAGAAGGTCTCATCCTAACGGTATCCGACGCTGCGCGGTAACACATAAAAATCGGACAGGCGACCGCGGGCGAGGTAGGAGCCTTGTTTCACTTACTCCAGGTCCAGCAGTATGTACCGCTCAGCCTGGCCAACCAATTCGCATACGCCATGCTTGGCATGGTGGTCGTGTTTCTGGTGGCAGGCCCTGTGATCGTCTATTACTACTACAGACAGAGGAAGAAGGTGGAGCCAGCGCACCATGCTACACCTGCCTAACTCGCCTTGCGTACCACTTCTTCAGCGGAAGCACAACGGCGAAGGCAACAAGCGCCACGGGGAGGGACACGACTGCGACCTCAACTATCCCCTCCACAACCCTAACGAAGAGCCCTGTCACAGCGTTGGCGAAGTCGGGCAGCCCGGACTGCACCCTCGCAGGCGCCACCTGAACTAGTGCATACGTCTCCACAGTTGAGCCGTTCGAGTCGGTAACTGTTACAGTGGCGTTGTACTCCCCAGACCCGTAGTACTTGTGGATTACGACAAGCCCCTCCTGGGAAGTTCCATCGCCGAAGTTGTAGTTCACGTAATATGGAGGGACCCCGCCGCTCACGACTGCTGTGAATGTGGTGCTCAGGGGTGCCGCTCCTGACCTCGGAGTCGCTGTGAGCCTCACAGAAAGCTGCCTCTGCGCCTCTCTCTGTGTTATGGAGACGCTTATCGTTGAGTATGCAACCAGCCTCTGTATCTGCATTATCTCGCTCTCCACAGCGTTGACCTGCTGGTCGACCCTCTGGAGCTGTGCCTCGATCGCGAGTGTCGCGTTCACAGAACTAGTGCCGCTCAGAAGCCTCAGCAGAGAGCTCTGCTCCGTCTTCAGTGATGCGAGTGTCGCGTTTAGGTCGTTGTACCTCACAGTGACATCATTGCTCGTTGTCGTGAGGGATGTAACGTTGCCGAGTGAACGGATGGCGGAGATGGTGCTCTCAAAGCTTGCAGCCGGCACCCTGACCACCACGGAAGCGTACAGGCCAGAAATGAACGAGTAGGCCACGTAACCGCCCTGCGAGTACGCCTCTGCTATCACACTCCCCATCGTCGCTGAGGCTGACCGGGATTCAATTGTCACATTCGCGAAGAACTCTATCGAGCTCCCCGCTCCACCCAGTTGCGCGTTCTGCGGCGAAGGCTGTGTCGATGCTCCTTGAGGCTGCGGTCCTGAGGGTCTGACAACAAAAGTCTGCTGACCTGACTGAGGAGCGCCCGCTGCAAAGCTCGAAGCCGAAAAGCGCAGTACGCTGGAGAGGCCGCCGACCGTAGGCACAGACACGGCCGAGTACGAACCCTGCTCGCCCGTCGCGGGCGTGAGAAACGCAACGGCTATCCCCGCCGCGACAATCGCCGCGACAAGGAGAAGCACGCTCCCCCTACCGCTGTGCGCTCCCTTCCTGCCCATGCTCAACCCTGCTGCCCCCCTTGATTTAGTTCCAGCAGCGCGAACGTCCTGTTCACATGTGAGAACAGAGTGCTTATCTCACGAGGATTGGAATGAGGTACGGCTTGGGCGAGGTCGCGAGGGAAAGGATAGAGTACGAGCTGAGAGGCAAGACGCTCAGCGTCTACATGTACCTTCTCAAGAACGGGAGCGCAGTGGGCGTCAGGGAGGTCCAGAAGGCCCTCGGCTTCTCCAGCCCGAGCGTTGCATTTCACCACCTTGACAAGCTTGTGAGCCTCGGCGTTGTGGAGAAGGACCAGTATGACAGATACGTTCTCTCCAAGAAGGTAGACCCGGGCATTCTCCACGCATTCGTCAACGTTGGAGGGCTAACTCTGCCGAGGCTTGGGTTCTACGCCGCCTTCTTCACGACGCTGGCCGCCACCTACCTCATTACAAACCTCGGCTCGCTCAACGTTTACGCTGCAATCGGCTCCCTGGGCGGGTCTGCAGCCTTCTGGTACGAGACGTGGCGAGTCTGGAGGAGAAGGCCGTTCTGAGGAATAGAACAAAATACGCGCTCGAAGGTGATTCTCTCCATGAGAGGTAGGGCTTTTGTAACGGGGGTGGCGGCTGGCCTTCTTCTCGCACTTGCTGTGATAGTCGGTCTTGGCGCAGCCGGCATCCCCGGTGCGGGACCAGTGGTCTACAACGAGGCGGCCGTGAGCAGCGCTACCTCTGTGGCAGGTACCCCTCCCTCTCCATGGAGCTTCGCCAGCTCGGCCCAGGGAGGTCTTTCCTCTTTCGGAGCGGTGGCAGGAGCGTCGGGTCAGCACGCCGCGCCCCTTTACTACGCTCTCCTCGCCATTCCAATCGCCGTCGGGCTTGTCCTTGGCATTACATTCTACCGCTTCGCGCAGAGGAGGGTCTCAGCCTAGGGCCTTTCGTGCAGCCTCTCGAGCAGTGCCTCAACAGACCTTCTGGTGAATGTATCTATCCTCATTGTGAGAGCGGTCTCCGGCCTCACCCACTTGAAGCCTGTTATCTCAACTCCGTCCACCTTCACCGATGAGCTCCTGCTCCTGCACATATAGTCGAAGAAGATGAAGTGCCTCCTCCTGTAGAACTCGCCGCTGAATATTGCCTCCTGGACGATAAGGAGCTCCGCGCCCTCCACGCTCAGCCCAACCTCCTCCTTGAGCTCTCTCTTCAGCGCGTCTATGAGTGTCTCGCCAAGCTCCACGTGCCCTCCCGGTACAGTGTACCTTTTCCTCCACTTGGGCGACCTCACAAGGAGTAGCTCCCCCCTCCTGTTCAGTACAAGCCCGCCGACTGTGGGCTCGGGATACCTCTGTCCCCTCATCCTTGGGTCCATCGCTTCCGGGGCTGTTAACGGTTGCCCTCTTTCCTCAGCAGGAAGGGCGAGACATTCCCTCCGTACCTCCTCTTCCACGCCTCTGGCAGGTATGCATAGCTCCTCACAACCTTCCTGCACTTTTCCGAGCCGCAGCTACATCTCATCTCGTACCCCTCCCAGCCCACATTTGTGGAGTAGTCGAAAGTCAGCTCCTCACCCCTTCTGACAGGCCTTGCAGTCACAACCTCCCTCTCTCCCCGCACGACGCAGTTCGGCTCACACGAGTGATTGATGTACCAGCCCGCTGTGCCGCGCCTTGGCAGAACGTAGACGTCGTAGTCGACCTGGAAGCAGCGCTCCCACCTGTCCCTCGGTATCTCCCATATACATCTCGGCCTGCCCGAGTACCTCACCACAACAGTCCCGGCCGGAATGTCCTCTGCAGCGAAGACGCCCATGCCCTTCTCCCCCGCCCTTTTAATTACAAGCCTTGGCCCCCGCGTCACTCCGCGCCCAACTTTTAGCTCACAAGTTAAGTTTTGTTTTCAGCAAGAGTTATCTCCAGCCACTCATCTGTGGTATGTATTGCTCGAAGTAATTGGGGAAGCGTGGATCGTCCTTCTCGCTCTCGGAATAGGCGCAGCTCACATGCTCGCACCTGACCACTGGGTCCCTCTCACAGTCTACTGCCACAGCAGGCAGTTCTCCAGCCAGCGCTCTGCAATTCTCGCCGCTGCTGGCGGGATGGCACACGTGGCAGGCTCAGTCATAGCGATGGCCGCAGCTGTGGCCGTCGGCTACGCCGTCGTGACGAACTTCGCAGGGCTGACGCAGCAGGTTGTTGGCGCCTCCTTTCTGGCAGTCGGGCTCTATATGATGTACACTGGCTTCAGGGCTGGCTCTGGCGAGAGCCAAGCCAACGCGTCCAAGACAACAAAGTGGCTAGTTCTGGCCACGGCTTCCTCACCCGAACTGACCATCTTCCCAATATATCTTGCAGCCAGCGTCTACGGCGCCTGGGGCATAGCGCTCTCCATGGGAGCATTCACAGTAGGGACTGTCGCCTCTGTGGTCTTCGCAACACTTGCTGCGATACACGGAATGGGCAGGTTCCTCAGGAAGCCCGGCAGGAGCAGGCAGATTGACCTGGCTGTTGCCGCAACCCTTCTTTTGCTGGGCGCTATTGTTATCGCTTCAGGCTAGGCGACACCACAGTAACTTCAGCTTCCTCCCGCTCTGCCTGGGGCGCTGCAGCCCACTTCTTCACCCAGTCGGCCAGCTCCTCGAGGATCCTGTGAAGCTCGTGCCCTTTCTCTGTCAGCGAGTACTCCACCCTTGGCGGCGAGTCTGGGTAGACACTCCTCTGGACGATACCCTCCTTCTCCAGCTTTGAAAGCCTCTCCGCGAGGCTCGTCGCGCTGATCCCGTTTATCCGCCTCTTCAGCTCGTTGAACCTGGCTGGCTCCTTGAGCCCGAGGGCGTGTATGGTTGGAAGCGTCCACGTCCTTGTAAGGTCGTTCCATACAGAGTGGACGAGGGCGCATGCGTCTATCAGTTGCTGGTCAAGCTGAGTCGACTTGCTCAACTACTTATCACCGACTTGGTGCAATAATGCTACGTAGTATATAAGTTATACCCACCCGTAATACCTTTCACCTCGAAGCGGCCTTCTACCGTCAGGCCGTTCATACTTCTGGTCTCCAGAGTCAACCCGAACTCTGCTGCAGATTCTTCTTCCCTTGCTTAAACGGCGACCCCCGACTGCGCACACAGGAAGAGGCAGGCTCAGCCTGCGGAGTGAAACAGGGCTGCACCGTAGAGCGCGAGAAAGCCGAGGGCAACAAGCAGCATGCAGCGCGCGAAGTATCTTGCCGAGCCGTCCCCGGCGGAGTAGACAGGCTGAACCAGCCTCAGGAGTATGTAGACCGAAGCACCGCTACCAAGAGCGAAGAAGTAGGTCGAGGCCAGGCCAGTGAAGTATCCGAGAAGATTGCCAATCAGCGTTGGTATGCCGAAGATGAGACCGAGAAGGGGTATCGTCGCTCTCCCCCTCCCATGCGAGTAAGCGATATACGCTGCCCCGATGGTCGACCCTTCCAGTAGCTTGTGAAAGACGTATGACAGACCAGGCATGTATCCGCCAACCAAATCCACGATTGACCCTTCTGCTGTGAGGGCAGCCGACCCTATGTCCAACCCCTCTCCCAGCGAGTGAAACCCCCAGCCAAGCGCGACAACGAAAGGGATGATCGCTAGCCTACCCTCCCCGCCACCCACGAAGCCCGACCTGTCAAGCGCTATTAGGGCGAAGAAGCCTAGCACGAAGAGTGCTATCAGAGACGCATGGTTTGGTCCTCCCCCGAACCCGGAGTTCACGCCCAGGTACGAGGAGTCGCCAAGCACGTCGCTGAAGCTCCACAGAAGGACACCAACAGCGAAGGACGCTGCGTATCCCACGCCCCTCCTGCTGCCTGCTGCAGTCATGGAATACATCCCGACATATGCCGGGATGAATGTGGCAGCTGCCGAGGCTATGGCTACAGTCGCTAGGTCAATCGTGCCCCTTTTCACCTCGCCAAGCACATAGGGGCATGCCACCCTCCGCGCGTAACGGCAACTTAAGGCTTGCAACGGGAGCGAGGGCTTCCTTCCTCAGGCTTCAGGCCCTGCCCGTCCTCTCTTTGACGCCCCCGGGGCTGTCAGAATTATCTCTGCAACGAGGATTCCGAGCCAGGCGTAGACCCAGAAACAGCTGTTGTACATCGTGCTAAAGGCCCAAGCAAGCCAGACACCTGCAGCACAAACACGAATCCGAGCAGTGCCACCACTATCCCTAAAGCGAGCCTCCCTCCGCCTGCCACGGCCACATCCGGAATCCGCCCCTAATAACCGGCTGTCCCGACGGAAACCTTCATAACCACACAGCCTCGGGAGCCTACAGAAAGCTGGTACAGCCATGCCGAAGTTCAAGACAACAGCCGAGGCGCTGAAGATAGTTCACAACAAGGAGCAGATAAGGAACCTAGGCATAATAGCGCATGTCGACCACGGTAAGACAACAACGTCGGATTCGCTCCTTGCCGCGTGCGGTATGCTGTCCCCATCCGTCGCAGGGCAGGCACTCGCGCTGGACTACATGGAGCTTGAGCAGCAGAGGCAGATGACGATAAAGGCTGCTAACGTCACACTCTACTACGAAAAGGACAGGCCATACGTGATAAACCTGATCGACACACCAGGGCACATCGACTTCACAGGAAAGGTCACCAGGAGCCTGAGGGCAGTGGACGGTGCGATAGTAGTAGTGGACGCCGTCGAAGGAATAATGACACAGACCGAGACTGTCACAAGGCAAGCCCTCGAGGAGCGCGTCAGGCCAGTCCTCTACATCAACAAGATAGACAGGCTGATCAAGGAGCTGAGGCTCACACCCGACAGGATGCAGGAGTGGCTCTTCAACATAGTCAAGGACTTCAACAGGCTGATAGAAACTTACGCCGAGACAGAGTACAAGCAGAAGTGGAAGGTATCAATCCAGGAGGCACAGGTAGCCTTCGGCTCCTCCAAGGACAGGTGGGGCTTCAACTTCGACATGGCAAAGCAGGCAGGTATGAGCTTCAAGGATATCTTCGACGCGTACCAGGGGGAGGGCCCGCAGAGGCTCTCAGAGAAGCTCCCGCTGCACGAGGCGCTTCTGGGAATGGTGATCAAGCACCACCCGCCTCCCCACGTTGCTCAGAGCTACAGAATACCCAAGATCTGGCCAGGTGACCTGAGCAGCGATACGGGTAAGGCGCTTCTAGCCTGCGACGAGAATGGACCAACTGTGATGATGATAACAAACGTGGTTGTCGACCCTGCTGCCGGGCTTGTAGCAACTGGAAGGCTTTTCTCGGGGAGCGTCTCGAACGGCGACACAGTCTACCTCATCGGCTCAAAGAGAGAGGGCAGAATCCAGTCCGTACAGATCTTCATGGGATTCCAGAGGGAGATAGTCGACTCCCTTCCCGCAGGGAATATACCAGCCCTCCTTGGACTCGACATAAGGGCGGGCGAGACAATCGCCTCCACAAAGGACGTCGTGCCGTTCGAGAGCATACACTACGTGAGTGAGCCTGTTGTGACGATAGCAGTCGAGGCAAAGCACCCCCGCGACCTGCCGAAGCTTGTAGAGGCGATGAGGAGGCTGAACATAGAGGACCCGAACCTGGTGATGACAATAAACGAGGAGACGGGTGAGACACTGATGGCGGGCATGGGCGTGCTTCACCTCGAGATAGCCACGACCATGCTCCAGCAGCAGGGGCTGGAGATAGTCACTTCACCGCCCATAATCAACTACAGGGAGACTGTGAGGGTCCCAGCGGGCCCGGTGATGGCAAGGTCCCCCAACAGGCACAACAAGGTCTTCATGAAGGTCGAGCCTCTCTCCCCGGATGTCGTCGAGCTGATAAGGAACGGTACAATAACAGAGAACACAGACAAGAAGACAGTGGCGAAGGTCCTCAGGGAGCACGGATGGGACCCAGACGAAGCCAAGAACGTCCAGGCCATAGACGAGAGGGGTAACATACTCACAGAGGTAACGAAGGGTGTCCAGTTCCTCCAGGAGTCGATGGACTCTATCAGGGCTGGATTCAACGACATAATGCTGAACGGCCCCCTCGCCTACGAGTACACGAGGGGAGTTAAGGTGATTCTCACAAACTTCGTCCCTCACGAGGACCCGGCACACAGGACGTACGCCCAGCTCATGCCTGCTTCGAGGCGGGCCATCCTTGGTGCGATGCTCATGGCAAACCCGACGCTCCTGGAGCCAGTCCTCGGGATAGAGGTGAAGGGGCCAGCTGAGCTGATAGGCGCAATAACGGGCGTCATAAGCGGGAAGAGGGGCAAGCTGATCAACATAGACCAGAGGGAAGTGGTGACTGTGATCGAGGGCGAGATACCTGCGGCAGAGACATTCGACCTGAGCGAGGTGATGAGGGGTGCGACAGCGGGGAAGGCTGTATGGAACACACACTTCAAGCTGTGGCAGCCTGTCCCGGCCAACATGCTCCTGCCCCTTGTCACAGAGATAAGGAAGAGGAAGGGGCTTCCGCCAGAGCCTCCAAAGCCAGAAGAATTCATAGACAAGGACTAGATTAAGTAAAAGCTCCCACAAAATTGAAGGAAGCTATGAAAGAATCGCAAGAATGTTGGGGCCGTGGCCCGAAAGCGTCAGCCAGCCCTGCTCCAATGTCTTAAATTCACAGCCACCTCCGAGGCTTGGGGCGGAAGCGTCCAGCGATGCAGATAAGCTCTTACGACCTCCGGCTAGACGTTGACTTCAAGAGGGCCGTTCTCAGTGGAGATGTGACCCTGCACGTCCAGGGTTCAGGGAGGGACCTGACGCTGGACGCGGCTGCGATGGAGATCAAGCGTGTCCTCGTTAACGGAAATCTGGCCGACTTCGAGCACCAGAAGGAGGCTGGAAGGCTTGTCGTCCACGGCGTCCCGCAGGACGCTGCAGTCCAGGTCCAGTACGAAAAGGTCGTCTACGACGGGAGCATCTTCGGCATTTACAAATCAATGTATGGCTCGGATTACATACTCGCGACAGACCTTGAGCCAGCCGAGGCAAGAACAGTCTTTCCGTGCAAGGACGACCCTTCCTTCAAGTCAGTCTTCAAAGTCCAGGTAACAACCGACTCGGGCATGGATGTCATCTCCAACATGCCTCTCCGCTCCGTTTCTCCCGCAGGGAACGGAAGGAGGACATTCTCTTTCCACCCCACCCCTAAAATGTCCACGTACCTCCTCTTTCTTGCGATAGGCCTCTTCGACCAGATGAAGGCAAGAGTTGGCGGAGTGGAGGTGATCGTCGCATCCAGGCCAGGGCAGAGGGCAAAGATGAAGCACGCGCTTGAGTACGCTTCAAAGTCACTCTCTTACTTCCAGAGGTACTTCGGGATACCGTACCCGCTGAAGAAGCTGCACCTTGTTGGCCTCCCGGAGTACCACACTGGTGCGATGGAGAACTGGGGCGCGATAGCATCAAGGGAGGCCTACGTCCTTCTCGACAGAGATTCGTCCATCTCGGAGAGGAGGAACTCGGCCGCTGTCATCGCGCACGAGGTGGCCCATCAGTGGTTCGGGGACCTCGTGACGATGAAGTGGTGGAACGACCTCTGGCTCAACGAGAGCTTCGCCACGCTTATGGAGTACAAGGCGGTCGACAGCTTCTACCCCAGGTGGTCGATATGGGACGAGTTCATGAGGACCTCGATAGTCCCGTCCCTCTTCTACGACTCCCTGTCAGACACGCACCCAGTAAGCGTGGACGTTAAGACACCCGAGGAGGCAGGACAGGTCTTCGACGCAATCAGCTACGGAAAGGGCGCGAGCGTCCTCAGGATGGTTGAGTCATACCTGGGGGAGGAGAAGTTCAGGAAAGGGGTCTCAAGCTACCTCAGGAAGTACATGTACTCGAACGCAACGGGTCAGGACCTCTGGGTGTCGATAGAGGAGGCCTCGGGCAAGCCGATATCCAGGATAATGGCAGAGTGGGTTACGAGGGCCGGCTTCCCTGTCGTAACGGCGAAAAGGGAGGGGAAGAGACTGCTTCTCAGCCAGAGCAGGTTCCTGATGAGCGGAAAGGAGGAGAGAGGTATCTGGCCCATACCACTCACAGTCGAGCTGGGCGGCAAGGTGAAGAGGGTTCTCTTCGAAGGCGACTCACTCGTCCTCCCGACCGGCGGCGCGTCCACGTACAAGGTCAACTCACGCCAGACAGGCTTCTACAGCGTACTGTACGACAACGAGGGGTACGACGGGCTGGCCAGGAGGTTCGGCTCTCTCCACAAGTACGACAGGTGGGGAATACTGGGAGACCTCTTCATGTTCCTCGCAGCTGGCAGGGTCGAGCCCGACCTTTACTTCAGGTTCCTCTCGCTCTGCAGCAGGGAGAAAGACTACCTCATAGTCAGGGGTCTTGTCGACCAGCTGAGCACTCTCTACTCGATAGCAGAAGAGTCCGCTCTTCTCAGGGAGGCTGCAAAGAGCTTCCTCTCTTCACAGCTATCCAGGCTTGGGCTCTCGAGAAGAAAGGGAGAGACAGAAACTGAAACGATGCTCAGGGGCGACGTTGCCTCCCTCGCAGTGAGGCTCGACGGCGAGCTCGCAGGGCGGCTTGCCGAGATGTTCGACGGATACTCGAGCATCGACCCAAACATGAGGGCTGCCGTTGCGAGGGCGTACGCCATCGTGAACGGCGACAGGGCCTACGACACTCTCGCCAGTATGGTGAAGACGCTGGACAACGAGGGCGACAGGGGGAAGATATACTCTGCGCTCTGCTCCTTCACTAACCCTGAGCCTGTGAGGCGGGCCCTGGACCTTTCGATAAGCGGGGAGGTGAGCAGGTCTGACTCAGGCTACACGATCTCTTACGCATCACTCAACCCGTACGCAAGGGAGGCCACATGGCACTGGATAAGGGACAACTTCTGGAAGCTGTGGGACATGTACGGCGGCTCCCAGCAGTTGCTTCTGTACTTCGAGAGGGCTGTCCCCAGGTGCGCAGTCGACCACGAATCAGAGGTCAGGGAGTTCCTCACACCGGAGCTAATGACCAAGGGCGGGATGGTCTTCAGGAGGACCCTGGAGCTGCTCCAGGTCTACTCCAGACTGAGGCGCACGCTTAACCTTGGGTCACGCGGGAAGAGGTGACATTTTCCTGCCTGCGGGTGTGGATGCGCAGATGGGGACTGGCTCTTCTTCCCGGGAGGGGCAGCAGCGCGCCTATCCAGGCTTCGCACCGATCCTGCTCATACTCCCGGTCGCAGCCCTGGTCGCTGCCCTCCTGGCAGGCAGCGTGCTCCTGCTCGACTACGTGCACGTCATCACGGGCGGGATGTGGACAGGAATCGATATCTTCATGTTCATCTTCGGTCGCGGCGTTATGAGGCTTCTCTCCCCTCCTGCGAGGGTCGAAGTCTCAAGGAGGATTGTACCTATGTTCCTCTTCCTGATGCCCGCTCTTGCCTCTGTCGCCATCACGGCTGGGTACTTGCTCGCCGTCGACACGGGCAGGTGGGTGCTCACCTCCCCATATATCATAGCCGCTGGCATCGTCACAGCAATCCTCACTGTCCAGGGATTCGGGATGCTGCTTCCCAACGAGGTGAGGGTCCTCATGGAGCTCAGAAAGAAAGAGCCAGACGCAGGAAAGATAGTCAGGCTCTCAATGAAGAACTTCAGCCTGTCGGGAAGTCAGGCTCTCTTCCAGATAGTCATTATATTCATAATGGCCAACCTCCGCTTCTACTGAAGCCTTCAGCGGCACGAGGACATGTCTCCAGCACCCAGGCACATCATTCGGAAAGGCGGAGCCTTCAGTTTCCGCCAAACGCGTATAACGACGCATGTGATGGGACATCAAGCCATGAAGGCTGATGAATGCAGTCCCAGTGGCGTGGGTGAGCAGTGGCAATGATTCTCTCGTCCAAGGGCTCTTCTCCCGACGACGAGGCCTACAGGAGAAGCGTCAGGAACATGACAGTCGTCATCGCAGCCGTTCTTGCTGTCCTGGCAGCCTCCCTGACGATCCCACCTCTCGTCAACCCGGTACACGAACAGTTCCAGAAGAGCTCCTTTACGACTTCGCCGCTCGGCTTCAACCTCTTCGTGGCCGTCAACACGACAAGGATCGCATCTGGCCAGTCAGTATCGATAAGCGCATGGATAGAGAACACGATGAACAGGATAAACAATATCACAGCCTCGAACCTCTGGCCGCTCGGCCCCCTCTGGACAAGGCCGTGCACGGCGGGCTGGCCGATCGGTATAGGCGTGATGCAGGGCTACTTCACAATCGACAACATCTCGGCCGGGAGGCTCCTCACGCTCTGGTATCAGACACCCCGATGCCCGGTCAGCTCATACTCACCGGAGTTCTTCCTTGTCCAGCCCTCAGGCTCGAGGGCGATCGTTACTTTCGCCAACGGCATCCAGCAGTGGGACCTCAACGCGACAGCGTCCTTTAAGGGCTACATTGTGGGGCAGGGTGAGCCTGCTCCGTTCAGGGGCGTGTACACTGTTGTTGTCGCTGACGAATGGGGCGACATAGCGCTCACTCACTTCTCTTCCTCCTGATGCCACGGCTCCCCTGCACTTATCTACCACAGCGCTCACAGACACGCTCGTTGAGGGAGGTCCAGCCTTCAAAGGTCCACAGGCTGTTCTACCCCGAAGTGCCTGCAGTCCTTTCTGCGTCCTGGAGGGGAAGGGTGAGCGCGATGCCTGTTGTTTCGTACATGTCCCTCTCTTCAGAGCCGCCGCTCGTCGGAGTGTCCTGCGACAAGAGGAGCTACACCTACAGGGTGGTGAGAATGTCGCGCTCTTTCTCCATCTGCCTCCTCGACAGGCGGATGTCCGCCTCTGTCGAGTACCTTGCAACCCACAGCGGAAGGGAATCGACGGACAAGCTGAAGGCAGCGGGGCTCGAGCACACGAGAGGTATCTCCCTGCCTGTGCCTGTGATAGTCGGGTCAGAGGCAGTTCTTGAGTGCAGGCTCGTCTCGAAGAGGGTGACAGGAGACCACGTGCTCGTTGTTGGAAGAGTTGCGACAGCGAGAGCCTCTGACGATTTCGACGAGTACTGGAGCTTCAGGAAGTACAGGCCAATCCTCTACACAGGCTGGAGGGATGGGCTCTCCACATACGACTGACTGAACTTCCAGTATCTTACGGAGGCGACATCTACCCTTATCACCGTTCCCTCTCCAGCCCCAAGCCATCTGTACTGCGGGTATCTCGCAACAAGAAGCCTCCTCGCCTCCCTTGCCTCCTCCCCCTCCTTGAGCACGGAGGCCCTGCCGTGAACAAGAAGGTAGGAGAGCTTCCTCCAGTCGTCCGAGTATGTGTCAACTATGAATGCAACCTCCGGCCTGGATTCTATGTTCCTCACCCTCCAGAGGATACCCTTCCTCTTTGGCTTTGAGTCCACCATTGTGTATATCCTCCCTTTCCTGTAGGCGTAGCAGACAGGAACAACAGTCGGGCTCCCGTACGCTCCAACAGTGGCAAGGAATCCCCTTTCCTTCGACAGTAGGTAAAGCTCCTCTTCTCTCTTCAACTGTATGACCCTATTATCTCAGAGGAGAACTTTCTCAGGTCAGCAATTATATCTTCCGCCCTCGGGTGCAGCACAGAGGCGCAGAAGTACTGAAGCCCTGCCTCCCTGTATGCCTCTATCTGCGCGATTATCTCCTTCCTGGAGCCAGACACAACAGCCCTCCTCTCGCCTGTCGCTGCGACGTACGGCTCACGCTTCTTCCTCACGTCAACAGTCATCCTTATCGAGAGAGTCAGATCCCTGCCGTGCCTCCTCACCGCCTCTGCGCCTCGCCTGAACGCTTCCACGTCAAGACCCACTGGGTGCCAGCCATCCCCCAGACGGACGGCCCTCATCACGGCTGACTCAGTTGTACCTCCTATCCATATAGGGATCTGCTTCTGAACAGGTTTCGGGAGGAAGACAGCTCCCCTTACACTGAAGTACCTGCCCTCGAAGTCCACCACTTCGTCGGCCCAGAGCTTCCTGATCAGTCTGATGCTCTCGTCGAACACGCTTCCCCTCCTCCTGAAGTCAGCGTTGAGGTACTGGAACTCCCTCTCCGCCCAGCCAGCCCCGACGCCCAGGATCAACCTCCCCCTTGAGAATACATCAAGGGCGGCCGCCTGCTTGGCAAGCAGTATCGGATTCCTCTGCGGGAGAACTATGATAGAGGTGCCAACCCTGAGCTTCTCTGTGGCTGCAGCGACGAACGAGAGCGTCACGAGCGGCTCAAGAAGCTGGCCGTACGGCTCCCTGAGCTCAGCTGGCATGATTATGTGGTCTGTCGCCCAGACAGAGTCGAAACCTACCTCCTCGCACACCCTTGATATCTCGACAAGCTCCTCCGCCGTTATCTTGTCCCCGAAGTTTGGTAGTATGTAGCCGAACTTCATGGCTTCAGCCCCGCTATACAGGCTATTTTCTCCTTCGTCTTACTCCACAACCCTGATCGATGGGCTTCTCAGGCCGTTAAGCATTCCGACGTTTATCAGCAGTGGAACCAGGGACTCCACCGTCCTGGCGTGCGAGAGCGGGCCAGCGTACAGCGGCCTCAGCCCTTCCACAAGCCTCACCACACCTGCAGCCTCCTCGTACGTGCGCCTCCAGTCTGCAGCCACAGGAACGTCGTACGAAAGGGAGGCTCCGCTCTGCAGCTTCTCTGCCGGTACAACATGAAGCGCAGCCGCCACCCTGCTCCTTGACAGGGCCCGGGCCACCACCTCTGCAGCCGAGCCCCTTTCAAGCGAGTGCTCAAGGTACCTCCCGACCCTCCTCATGGGCGCTATCGGGCTTATCGCAAGCTTGCCCGAGAGTGGCCCCTCGAACCCCTTCAGGAATCCCACCTCAACTCCAGGAACGGCAAGTATTGCCACATCGCACTCCCTGGCCGCCTCCTCGTTTGTCGTTCCCCATACCTCCGCCCTGGCGGCCCCCGACAGGGCCTTGGCGCAGACCTGCGCCCTCTCCCTGCTCCTTGAGCCCAGAATCACAGAAACGCCAGCAGGGAACCTCACCGCAAGTCCTCTCCCCAGCTCGCCCGTCCCGCCCAGTATACCGACCTTCATGGCTCCAGCCTCGTCTGCGCCTGCCCTGCGCCGCTCTTGCCGTAGGCTGTGTCAAGCATCTCCTTTATCCTCTCCGCCCTCTTCCAGCCTATCCCGGGCGTCATGGCCAGCTCCCCGGCCGTCAGACCAATCACCCTCCTCGGCGTTCCGTACCTGTTCAGGAGCCTCTCCGCAAGCCTCTTCCCTATTCCAGGCAGGGAGGAGACGAAGTAGACCTGCTGCTGATGCAGGCCACTCGACTTCGGCGGACGGGCCACCTGGCCAACGGCTGGCCTTGCCTTCGCGTGCCTCAGAAGCTCCGATATCGCTATCGCTGTCTCCCTGCTGTTTGCAGTGTACATCATCCTAAGACCATAGGCCAGGGTGACGTTGGCTATCGCTCCGTAGAACGACTTCAGGTTCTGCACAAGCCTCTCGACCTCCTTCGAGTCCCCCTCCACGAGCAGGTATGGCCTTGCGTACGAGGAAGCCATCCTTGACGCCTGTTCAAACAGCCTGGAGTCGTACACGGACGATACCAGGTCCTGAACGCTCTTCCTCTCCACAGCCACCTCGGGTGTGAGGACGTAGTCTGCCACCGGGAGCCTACTGAAGTACACCCTCACTCCCATCCCTGAGAGCTCCTCCGGGACGCCGCTTGCCCTCTCCCTCTCGTCGGCCACAACCCTCGCGGGTATCATATCGCCTATGCCGGAATCACGAAGTAAAAAGAGTAAGCGGCAGCGGCGAAGAGGACGACGCTCGCCAGCGCAACAGCCCTGTCCCTTGCACTCGTCCTGTACTCGTAAAGCGAGGTTGGCCTTGGCACGGCCCCGTAAGCCCTCGATTCCATCGCCTCAGCCAGCTCCCCGCTCCTCACCACAGAGTTCACCACAAGCGGGATGAGCACCGGTATCATCTTCCTCACCCTGCTCACTATGCCCCCCTTCTCAAGCTCAAGCCCCCTCGACTTCTGTGCGTCCATTATGCTCATAGCGTCAAGCATGAGTACAGGTATGAACCTGACGGCAGTCACGAAGGCGAAGACGATGTCCCTCGGCAGGTGGAAGTACTTCATAACCTGCTCCAGCTCGTCCGGCGATGTCGTTATGAAGAATATGCTTGTCGAGACGACTATGGCGACGAACCTGGCGGCGTAAAGCGCAGACGTCGAGACCTGCCTCGTGAAGACTATGTTGACAGCGAATATGAATGCTGCGAAGGTGGCGGTCAGAAGCATTGTCCTTGTTACCCTCTTCAGCACCCGTGCCACGGCGCTTACAGCAAGCATGAATGCTATCACGCCAGCGAGCTCCGGTATCGTCCTGGACATCAGCGATACGGCGAAGAGCTCGACAGATACCAGAAGCCTGACGCGCGGGTCAAGCCTGTGGAACGGAGAGTCGGTCCTCCTGAATATGAAGCCGCTCGCCAGCCAGTACATCTACCTCAGCCTCCCCGAGAGCCACCTTCTTGCCTCGTGCACGTCTGCGAACGGACTACCTGGCCTCTCCTTAAGAGCCGAGTAGAATGACACAAGCTGAGGCTGCGAGACCCTCGCGCTCGCGAGCCTCTCCTCCGAGAGCATCACCCTGGCTGCAGGCCCGTCGTCTATCACCCGACCAGAAGACATCACGACCACCCTCGGCTGGATCGGCCAGAGGAACTCTATGTCGTGGGAGACAAGCACTATCGTCTTCCCTGTCGACCTGAGCATCCTGATTATCTCTGCCAGCTTCTCCTTCTGTATCGCGTCCTGCCCGACAGTCGGCTCGTCCAGGACCACCACGGAAGGGTCCCACGACAGGATGCACGCCAGAGTGAGCCTCTTCTTCTCACCGCCGCTGAGTGTGAGTGGCGACGACCTCCTGTACTCCTCAAGCCCGAAGAAGTTCAGTGCCCACCCTATCCTCTGCCTCACGACACCATCCTCGAAGCCGAAGTTCCTGAGGCCGAAAGCAATCTCCTCCTCCACGCTCTCCGAGAAGAGCTGGTGGTCCGGGTTCTGGAACGCAACACCTATCTTCCTGGAGAGCTCGGCTGTGCTCTTCTCCCTGACGTCCTCTCCGTCAACAAGCACCCTTCCTTCAGTTGGCTTCAGCAGGCCTGTCATGTGCCTGACAAGCGTCGTCTTGCCCGCGCCGTTCTCGCCCACAATGGCCACAGTCTCAGAGTCGCCTATCGTGAGCGTGACTCCGTCCAGCGCCTTCACGCCACTGGGGTGGACGTATGTGACTTCCCTGAACTCTATCAGAGCCTCCTGTTCACCTCCTCAGCAAGCTCGAGAGGGGAGAGCAGCCTTCTCTGGAGCTCGAGCCCCTCGCTCACAAGAAGCTGCTCCAGCCTTGTTATCGCTGGCACTGAGATTCCGTACCCAGCCGCCCTGCTGTCCGAGAGCACGTCTGCAGGCGTTCCGTCCATCACCTTCCTGCCCCCGTTCATCACAACAAGCCTGTCTGCAACACGCACAAGAAGGTCTAGCCTGTGCTCAACGACTATGAATGTGATACCTGCCTCCCTCCTGAGCCTGTCCACCAGCTGAACTAGCTCCCTCGCTGTCATCGGGTCAAGAAGGGACGTCGGCTCGTCAAGTATTATCAGCCTCGGCCTCATCGCAATGACGCCTGCAAGAGCAACGCGCTGCTTCTGCCCGTCGGAGAGCTCGTGGGGCGCCCTTCCTGCCAGGTGCGTTATTCCAAGAAGGGCCATCGCCTCGTCGACCCTCCCTCTCATCTCGCTCCTCTCAACCCCCAGGTTCTCCAGCCCGAACGCGACGTCCCTCTCCACCGAGAACATGAAGATCTGATTCTCGGGGTTCTGAAAGAGGAATCCAACCTTCTGCGCCAGGTCCTTCATGCTCGCCTCCCTCACCTTCACCCCGTCCACTAAGACATCGCCTACGTAGTCGCCGGAGTACATGTGAGGTATCAGACCGTTTATCGCTCGAAGCAGTGTTGATTTACCGCAGCCAGAAGGTCCTGCAAGTGCAACTATCTCGCCCTCGCTCACCTCCATGTCGAATCCATCGACGGCTGCACGAGGCGCGTCCGGATACCTGAACGAGAGGCCCTTGACACTCAGAATCGTTCCCAAGACTCTTCCCTTTTGCTGCCCGAATCGCACCGCTCGATAAGGACTTCTTTCACGCTTGTACTTTCGCCGGCTTCAACCATCCCGCTGCCCTGGTTCGGGAGACAACGGCCTCCTTCACCGTGTATGCAAGCGGGACTGTGTACACTGCAGTTGTGAAGTTGAAGACTCCTATAAGAGCAAGGAGAGCTGGCAGTGCTGCGACTGGAATGGAGAAGCCAACGGGGTAGGGCTGAGGCAGGACAAGTGCGTTAACCACTGTCATCACGAGCGTCCTGGACGCGCCACCCAGAAGCGTCGCAAGGCCCACAGCTGCCACTCTTCCCCGCCCAGAGGAGAGCCTCTCTGCTGCGAGTACACCTGCGAACATCGAGATTATTGCTAAGAAGTTGTACACAGGCCCGGTGGGGAGTGGACCAGGCTTCACCACCTCAAGAACCATCATGTTGAGAAAGGCGACAGCCGCGCCTGCCGTGAAGTCAAGAAGCAGCAGAGACAGAAGTATTGGCACCTCCCAGACCTCGTATATGAGAAAGTCGGCGTAGGGCGCGGGAATGCTTATCGCGACGTTCAGGATGTAAGCCAGAGCTGTGAAGAGGGCTATCAGGCTCAGCTTCCTTGTGTAAGCGACTTTTGCCATCAGCAGCCGGCTCGCACGGTATCTTTATATCTATTTGGTAATTACAAATTCGTTTGTAGTATGCAGAGGCTTCCCTCTTACATGCCCACCCTCATAGAGCTCTACGTCATGGGAGCGGCCAGGCGACCAGTCGTTGTCTCCTCCGGCAGCCTTGGTGAGTCCCTCGGGCTAAGCCAGCAGGCAGTATCCAAGCATCTGGTTGTGCTCGAGTCAGATGGGCTTATAGTGAGGAAGAGGTCGGGAAGGCGCCTCGCCGTAACAGTTACACCGAAGGGAAGCGACCTTGTTGTCTCGCTCTATTCACGCCTCAGGGCAGCTGTCGAGGGGAGCAGGGAGATCACATTCCATGGCAAGGTTACGACTGGGCTCGGGGAGGGCGCTTACTACGTTTCCCTGCCAGGCTACAGGAGGCAGTTCAGGCGCATCCTTGGCTTTGACCCGTATCCAGGGACGCTGAATCTTGTCCTCAGACAGGACGAGGTGGAGATGAAGAGGCAGCTCAAATTCACGCCTGGGCTGGAGATTGAGGGTTTCAGGGACGAGAAGAGGACGTACGGCCCTGTGAAGTGCTTCGCGGCGAAAATCGAGGGCAGGCACGACGCAGCAGTCCTACTGATAGAGAGGACTCACCACTCTGACTCAGTCCTCGAGCTGATAGCGCCCCAAAACCTGAGGCGTACGCTTGGCCTGTCAGACGGTACCGAGGTCTCGGTGACCGTCTACCCAGGGGACAAGGACTGGGTTCACGGTAAATGTAACATAAATGCCGTCCCTCAGCCCTAGCGCCTTGCGAAGGCTGACGGGGGCGATAAGCTCTGCAACAGTGTCGTCGTACTCCGTTATCTCCGGTATCACGAGCGTCATCCTCTGCCCTCCCATCTCGCCGTTGAAGCACTTCACCGCGCTGAAATTCTCACCAAGATACACGAACCTTGGTATGCTCTCCCCCTCCGTCACCCTGAGCTTCCTCCTCCTGGCCACATCCCCTCTCCCTGCAAGCCTTACATTCAGCGTCCCCGGGAATGGGTTGTACCCAAGGACGCTGAGGAACCTGCTCTGAAACTCTGGATGGCCGACGTAGTACCTTCCCTTTCCCATACCTGAGAAGACAGTCCCGGACAGCTCGATCATCCGCGGCACTCCTGTTGCCCTGCACGATAAAAGCATCCCCGGAGAGCGATTCGCTTATCTACCATCGACACGCGCCCGCCCCTCCTATGCCGGGCGCGAAGCAGGAGATACTTGTCCTTGTGGACGAGAACGACAGGGAGCTCGGTACGGAGACGCGAGAGAAGTGCCACCTGGGCAAGGGAATGAGGCACAGGGCATACGTCGTCTTCCTCTTCAACGGGGGAAGGCTACTTCTGCAGCGCAGGAGCATGGAGAAGCTTCTCTGGCCCGGCTTCTGGGACGTTTCCTTCACAAGCCACGTCTATCCTGGGGAGACTTACATGAGCGCTGCAAAGAGGAAGGGGAAGCAGGAGCTGAACGCGAACGTTGATGGCCTCAAGGAGGTCTTCTCCTTCGTCTACTGGGCTCAGTTCGGCAAGTACTCCGAGAACGAGTACTGCAAGCTCCTTGTCGGCGAGTTCGACGGCAAGATAGACCCGAACCCGAGGGAGATAATGGACGTCAAGTACGTAACACTCGATGAGCTGAAGAAGGACCTGAAGGCAAACCCAGGGCTCTACACTCCCTGGCTGAAGCTTGCCTTCGATGGATTCATGAAGAGCGGCGCCTCCAAGCCATACAGCTCCGCCTAGCCGACCTCCTGGACCCCTTCCTTCAGAAGCTGTGAAAGCCTCTCAACAGAGACCATTATCGCCCTCTCGGCCTCGCCCGCACATGTGAAGGAGGCTGCAGTCGAGTGCCCACCGCCGTGCCCTCCCAGCATCACAGCAACGTGCTCCGCCACATCCTTTCCAAGCTCAACCTTCGCGCCTTCGTGAAACCTGCCGCTTGCGCGCATGCTCACCCTGACCTCCCCGTCCGACTCTCCGCCAGCTATGGTGACATCTGCGCCGAGCGACAGGAGAGACCTGGCAACGTGAGCCTGAAACGACCCTATCTCTGTCGTAGCGACAACCCACTTCCCTATCCTGTATATCTTGAGCCTCTGCGCCCCCTTCAGCTTCGCTATCACCTCCCCGTAGTCGGGCTCCGTCCTTAGCGTTCTCCTTGCCTCCTCAACGTCCGCACCGCTGTCTATCAGCTCAACTACAAGTCTAATCGTTTTGTTGCCTGCCAGCGCGAAGTGCCCGGAGTCGAACATGATCCCCTCGAGAAGTGCCTGGGCAGTCCTCCTATCGGGCTTCACGCGGAGGTCCCTGTATATCCCGAATACAACTTCGGCGGCAGAGGTGGCTTCCTCGTCCACTATTGTCCACTGGTACATCCTCCTGTCCCTGTACGGGTGGTGGTCCACAAGCACCTTGACACCGCCGCTGGCCTCCATCTTCGACCTCCAGCTCTCAAGGAGCTCGTCGTCTCCCACATCGACTGCCACGTAGAGGTCATAGTCTGCTTCGCTCTCCTCCCTCACTCTGCACGGGTACTTCTCAGCCAGCTTCGCGGTGAGCGCTGTCATACCCCCAGGCGCAACGACGTCCACCATGCACCTGGGCGAGACCCTCTTCAGCAGCCTTGCCAGGGCGTAAGCTGAGAGATAAGCGTCGGCGTCAGCGTTCCTGTGGCACACCACTGCAGCGCGCCTCAGCCTCGAGCTCTGCAGGAATGGGAACCTCTTCGTGGCCCTTCTCTCGACGCGTGGACGTATTAGTATACCGCTACTCCTCTGCCTGCTGAGCCTGTGTCCTTCCCTTCACAGCGTCGTCTATCTTCGCCTGGAGCTCCTTCAGGCTCTCCCTGAACCTGGCCTCCTGCTTCGAGAGGACAAGCTGCCTGGTGCTAGCGAGCTCCTTCTTCTCAGTGAGTTCCTTCACTATCGCCTCCTTCGAGACCTTGATCAGGAGGTTGCCCGCGTACTTGTATATCGTCTCAGTGTCGGAGACCTTGCCAAGCTCCTCAAGAGCCCTCTCAGTCTCTGCCAGCTCCGCCTCGACCTGCTGCTTCTGTATGAGCACGGCCTGGAGGTTCTGCTGCAGCTGGTCGTACCTCGCTAGCTGCTCCCTCAGGTAAGGAGGAAGTTCAGGCTGGCTCATTTCGTGGCTCACCGAGCCGCTGGCTACTTAAACCCTTTCGCCCTCCTTCCTGACAATCTGGAGGAGCTCCCTTGCCTTCTCCGCCACCTCTGCAGGGTCGCCCCCTCCTATCTTTACACGCCAGCCTCCCCTCACCTTTCTGGCACCAGGGTACGAGGCTATGAGCTCCTCCTGCTTATCCTTCAAGCCCCTTACCTCAACCCTGAGCTCAACGCCCAGTATCGGCTTACGCTTTCTTAGCGGGCGCGACGTCATACGCACCCCCGGCCACAGTGAACCCGCACGACCCGCACTTCCAGATTCCAGAAGCGCTCCTCTTCAGCTTCATGCTTGCGCAGGACGGGCACTCCCTTGCCGCCTTGAGTGTCCTGAACACCCTCGCGTACCTCTTCCTCACAGTACCCCCGTACTTGGCGCCAAGGCCCCTCAGACTCTCCTTCGCCTTCGGCATCAGGCAGTTGCCTCCAGTATTATCCTCCTCACCTTCTCCCCTATCCTTATCGACGTGTCCGCTGCCTGCAGCACCTCGCTAGGTGCGAACGTCCCAGGGTTCCCCTTCTGCCCTGCGCATATGTTCCCTTCGTCATCGGTCGTTATCGTTATCCTTGCGTCCATCACTGCCTCTTCCTCGTTCGTTGGGTCGACTATCAGAGTGCTTCCTATCTTCGCCATCGTCACGGATACGGGCGTCTTGCTCACGGGCACAGGAACAATCTCCTCAGTCGCCTTCACCTTGTCGTCCTCGACAACATACTTCGGCATCCTGGCTGTCCTGAGAGCCGAGACGACAGCGTAGCTTGTCGCGTCGAACAGGTTACCGTCAACGTTGAGTATGTTCACGTCGACGAATACAGAGTACACAGTCTTCCCCTCAACTATGCAGAGCTGCTCCATGTCCACCATCTCCGACTCCCTCACCCCCCTGTCGACAACCCTCGCGAGCTCTATCGCGTCCTCGTCTGGCGGCCCTGCCTCAGCGTACGCCGATGCGAGAGGAAGAACCTCCGCGTTCACGACCAGAAGCCCCTTGTCGGGCGTGTCCGGGAAAGGCGTCCCCGTTGCCACCTTGACGCCCGCGATCACCTGCGTGTTTCCAAGGCTCACGAGTGCGGAGCCGTTTGCCTTCTGTATGAGCCCTGTCTGGATGGTCAGCTGCCTGTGCTCGTCGAGCGCCCTGCCGTCCAGCCTCTTTCCCTTCGCAAGGAGCTCTATCATCTGCGCCTTCCTAAGCGTCTCAACAACGTAGTTCTTCTTCACTGCCGACATCACTCGTCGCCCTCCTGTGTCTCCGACTCAGTCTGCATCCCGCCGAAGAACTTATCGAGCAGCGCCTGCCTCTGAATCTGGTAGACCTTCCTCCCGCCCTCCATCGCAAGCTCGAACGCCTTCTGGAAGTTCTCCCTGCTGTATATCCCGTCGACCTGCAGGAGTGTCACCTGGTTCAGGTTTGGCATGAAAGCAACAGGCATATCTCCTGTCCCCTCCTTGTCCTCTGTATCGTTAAGGTCGAGCACAACCTGGCCGTCAACTATGCCCGCGGAGCACCCGACAACAAGGTCCCTCATGTTGATACCAGCGTCTGCAAGGGCAAGGGAAGAGGCAGTTATACCTGCAACCCTCGAGCCTCCGTCCGACTGCAGTACCTCCACGTACACCTCTATCGCTGTCCTCGGGTAATCCTCTGCTATCAGGGCTGGCTCGAGAGCCTCCCTTATCACCTTGGATATCTCTATCTCCCTCCTCGAGGGGGCCGGATTCTTCCTCTCCTCGACTGAGAACGGGGCCATGTGATACCTGCACCTTATCAGTGCCCTGTCAGGGAGAACCTCGTGCTTCGGATGTACCTCTTTCGGGCCGTACACGGCAGCCACTATCTTGTTCCTGCCGAACTCTATGTACGCCGAGCCGTCAGCGTTCTTCAGGGTGCCAACCTCCATCTTTATCGGCCTCAGCTCGTTCCACTTTCTGCCGTCAGTCCTGATACCGTTCTCGTCTATCAGCTTCTTCTCAGCCAACACCGGCACCTCCAGAAAGGTACTCCTGAACCTTGCGCGTCAGGTCTGCAGCGTGAGCCTCCTCCTCTATCATCCTTATCGCGTTTGCCACCTTCAGTATTCCCTCGGGCGGGCCTATAACAGCCACGAGGCCGTTCTGCCCGACCTTCACGTCGCAGCCAGTCTGAGATGTTATCATCTTCACCATGTATCCCCTCTTTCCAATCAGCCGCGGCACCTTCGTCGGTGATATCTTAATGATTTCCCCCCTCGGTATCTTGCCAAGGCCAGGCCCCCTTATGCTCAGCTGCGGGTCCCTCGACCTGTCGAACGACTCTATCTTCGCGGCTATCATATCCCCTATCCTGAACTTGCTGCTCAGGTCGTGAGTGGCTGGCGAGAAGTCCCTCCCGAACACGAAGGATGCTGGCAGGTAGCCGAAGAAGCATGAGTTTATGTCAACCTCCCATCCGAAGCCTGAGATATCGATGACCTTCCCGATCACCTGGTCGTCGGCGTGAGGTATGTACGGTCCCGTGAGCGGGTTCAGCTTTATCCCCTCCCTGCTTACCTCTGCAAGCCCAACCCTCAGTGCCACGTACTCGTCTCCCCTCTTCTCCACGTAGCTGCCGTACCTGTAATCTCCCCTGGCTATCACGTCCCCTGGAATCACCTGCTTCCTGACCACCATTGGCAAACTCTATCTCACCACTGTTACCTGTGCCGCTCCCTTTGTCGTGCTACCAAGCCTGTCCAGCAAGCCAGGCTGTGCACCAGCCGGTATTTCTACTATTGCAGAGAGCGTGCCGTCCGCCCCCCACTCCTCCTTCAGTATCTCGCCGAATGACTTCAGAGCTCCTATCGCCTGTCCAGCGTACTGCGGGCTCACCTTCACGAGAAGCTTCACCCTCTCTGACTTGAGCGGGAGTATCGCCCTGAGCTTCTCCACGACTGACTTCATCTGCTCGTTCGCGTCCTGGAAAGGGTCTATCGCCACACGTGCCTCCTGCATCGCCTGCTCTATCCTCAGCGGCGGGTGAGGAAGGGATGTCTTCGGGTCAACGAAGTTCTTCGATATCAGTGCTACCACCGCCCTCCTCTTCTCCTCAGTGAGCCTCTTCCTCTGCTCCTGTGTGAGGTTAAGCTCACCCCTCTTCAGGACCTCTATCGCAGCCTTGGCCGGGTCGTCCGTGTTGAAGTACTTCCTGAGCTTCTCCGAGCCAACCCTGAGCCCCTTGCTCGAGTCTGAGAAGACCTCGTCCACAGCTATCACTTGGGACGGCTCCACCTGCTTCCCTAGCTTGTAGCTGAGTGCTGTCTCCGGGTTAACCAGGACCTCGAACTTCTCCCCTTCGACCACTAACCTTACTGTTGTGAATTTCGTGCTCATCCATTAACATCATCCCTTCAGCCGCCCTTGGTCGAGGGCTTGTCCGACCTTGTCCTCGCCTCGGCGGCGTTCTTGGCTATCTCCTGCTCCGTGAGCCTTCTCATCTTCTTTGTCTCAGTATCTATCACTGCAACCTTTATGTGTCCCGTGCCAGACTTGTCCTCGCTCACAAGGTAGATGCACTCTATCGCCAGTGTGATCGCGTCGTCGAGTGAGACATCCTTCCTGTAGTTCTTCTCCAGGTAGTCGTTGACCTGGTCGCTACCCTGCCCTATCGCTATCGCCTCGAACCCCGAGTACGCGCCAGTAGGGTCAGTCAGATAGACAACTGGCCCGTTGTTCTCATCAACGCCAGCTATTATAAGAGAGACGCCGAAAGGCCTCACGCCTGCGTACTGCGTGTACTGCTGGTTCATGTCTGCTATCCTCTTTGCTATCGACTCAACGTCCACAGGCTCGTCGTAGATCAGCCTGTTGCTCTGCGCAACAACCCTTGCGTTGTCCACCTGTATCCTTGCGTCCGGTATGTATCCAGCACCCACAGCGCCTATGTGGTCGTCTATCTGGAACATCTTGATCACAGAGTCGCCGCTCTGCAGCTTTCTCCCCCTCTCCTCAACTGCAAGGACAACACCCTTGTTCGTCCTCACACCAACTGCAAGGCTGCCCCTCCTGACTGTCTCGAGTGCGTACTCCACCTGGTAGAGCCTGCCGTCGGGCGAGAATATCGTTATCGCCCTGTCGTAGCCAGCTGACGGTGCAAACATTTCTCCCTATCTAACTCCTTTTAGCCAACGCTCTGGGAACTGCCTTTAAATTCTTTCTCCGCTCCCGAGGGAGAAACCGAAAAGATTCATATTGAGCCTGGCGAAATACTGCCACGCTTGCCGAAGCTTCTTCTCGTCAATAACTACGGCCCTTCCAGCGCGGACAGGGCTCTCATACTGAAGCACTCCCTTGAGAGGGCGGGCGCATCGGTCGAGGTTGCTAGCTGGGCTGGCGCCTCGTCATCACTCTTCAGTAGGTTCGACGGCGTGGTGCTCAGCGGCTCCCACGAGATGCTCTCGAGGGAGAGGACACGGCAAAAGTTCGCCTCTGAGGCAGAGGCTGTCGTCTCCTCAACAGTGCCATTCCTTGGGATATGCTTCGGCCACCAGCTTATAGGTCATGCTTTCGGGTCGAGAGTACTTCCGTTGCAGAGCCCTGTGAAGGGGTACGTGGACGTTGAGGTCGTCTCCGATGACAGGCTCTTCTCCGGACTCCCAGGCACGATAACAGTCCTGGAATCGCACCACGAGGTCGTCACGTCACTTCCGCCGGGCTTCGTGCTGCTTGCCAGGTCCAGGACAAGCGATATCTGCGCCATGAGGAAGGAAGGGAGCCAGATATACGGGGTACAGTTCCACCCTGAGAGGAGCAGCGGGAAGAAGCCACACGGCCAGTCTGTCCTGAGCAACTTCGTCCGCTCCATGGTCTAGGTGCATCGCTTGCCAGTCACAAGGGTTGTCTTCGAAAGGCAGGTAGTTGACAGCCTACTCACCTACTCCAGGATGGCACACCCAAGGGAGGGGATACTTCTCCTGCGTGGAAGGGCGAGGAAGGGAGTTGTCGAGGTGACAGGCGTGATGATACCGCCTGGTGCAGTGCACGCAAGGAGCTACTCCTCCTTCAGCTGGTTCATGATACCGATAGACATGTCGTACCTTGGCGTGGCACACTCTCATCCCTCTGGGAACGCCTCGCCCTCCCACGAGGATATGCTGAACGCCACGGGCAGGATAATGGTGATAGTAGGGTACCCGTATGACAGCGAGAGGTGCCTGGGTGTCTTCGACAGGGAGGGAAGGCAGGTTCCATTCGATGTTCGCTGAAACTGGCTGCTTCAGGAACGCCCTCATCACGATTAAATAGTGTTGCTGGAACCGCGAAACGGCGGTTGAATTGTCGTACAACAAAGGACAGACATGGGGAGCCCTGAAGAAGGCATGGAGGGGATACAAGGTCGCAAAAGTGCAGAAGAACACCGAGGACATGAAGAAATACGCGGAGAGGATAAGGACACTGCAGAAGGAGCTTGGGCTCACCCAGGCGAAGTTCCCTGAGCTAGGTCTCACGTAGACCTAACTCTCCCCCACTTTTCTACCTCTGGTTTGTTGCGTAGTTAGTTACTATCTGATTCCTGAGCTCCTGCGCCTGCTGCAGAGTGAAGTCTGGCTCTGTCGAGACAAGCACAAGCTTGTCCCCCACGTAGAACGTCAGTATGTTCACCTTCTCCCTCTTTATGAAGGTGAACTGAGTCTTCCCGAAGTACTGGTCCCATGTCTTGTCTGTGCTCAGCTGTATCGTTATATTCGCTATGAGCCTCAGGTCCTCGCTCTGGGGCTCCAGGGACGGGACACCCCTCCTCATACCTCCTGCTATGTGCCTACCGCTCTCGTCCAGAACCGCAGCGTACCTTACCCTCCTATCGAACTTGAATATCTCATTGCATATCTTCTCGTACTGGAACTGCAGCATCTCTTCCCGTTTCACCTTTCCTGACAGGTTTGATATAAAAGCAATCCCTGTCCCCCTCCTCCCTTCATGCGCAGCCTCTTTGTTGAGAGAAGATGATTTACTTGTTGAGCAGCTTTGACTTCTGATTAGAAGTGCTCCCATTTCGTCGATATCACGACTAGCAATGGCGTTCGAAATAGCGACGATCTTGCTTGGCGCGGGTCTCGGCGCCGCTTTGGTGCTGTACGCCGCCCCGAAGGGATACCTTGGGCACCCCAGAAGGAGGGCGGCAGCCGGCACACTCACATCTTTCTCTCCACAGACGGAGCAGGTTACAACGACTGTGGCGGAGGCAACACCTTCTCCGACGCCTGCCCCGTCCCCTGCTCCAGCGATTTACGAGAACGTACAGCCAGAGCCAGCACCTGCACCTGCCCTTCCCTCATCCTCTGTAGTTTCCTTCGGGTCGGGCTCCCAGGTGAACAGGGTGCACCGAACCTACAGGAGGAGGACGACTCCTGTCAGGGGCTCCTCCACCTCGCGGACGGTTCACCACAGGCCAAAGAAACGCTGAGCGAGAAGAAGTAAAGTGGGCTGCTTCCGACAAGGACAATAAGCCCACCCCCTGAATCTTTTGCCGTTGCGCTCAGAGCCGATGATAGGCTTCCATGTGTCGATAGGCAAGTCCCTTGACCTTGTATTCGAGAGGGCAGCGGCCCTTGGCTGCAACACGCTCCAGATGTTCACAAGGAACCCGAGGGGCTGGTCCTTCAAGCCTCTCACAGACGGCCAGGTCGAGTCATTCAGGGAGAAGAGGAAGAAGAGCGGATTCAGGTACGTGACTGACCACATGCCGTACCTCCCGAACCTCGCATCGCCAGACAGAGCTGTGATGAAGAAGAGCAGGGAGGCGCTTGAGGAGGAGGTGAGGAGGTGCGACGCGCTTGGTATAGACTACCTTGTCGTCCACCTGGGCAGCCACATGGGTAAGGGAACAATGGTCGGCGTGAGGAACGTGGCGGAAGCCTGCGGCCACGCGCTCTCCAAGAGCGGGGGTAAAACTACGATACTCCTCGAGAACATGGCAGGCCAGAAGAACAGCGTTGGCTCGCGCTTCGAGGAACTCAGGATGATAATCGACATCGCTGGGGGCGACAGGCTGGGCGTCTGTCTGGACACATGTCACCTCCTTGCAGCTGGCTTCGACATAAGCAGCCAGGACGGGGTGAAGGACACAGTCAAGCTATTCGACAGCACTGTCGGGATGAAGGCACTCAGGATTGTCCACCTGAACGACTCGAAGGGAGAGCTAGGGAGCGGCCTAGACAGGCACGAGAACCTAGGCAAGGGCAAGATAGGAAGGAGCGGTATGAAGGCATTCCTCTCGGCACCGGGCATACTAGAAAGGCCGATAATCCTCGAGACGCCTTACAGGGACGACAGGACGCTCAGGGAGGACCTGAAGACCGTGAGGGGCCTGATCAATACCTAGGGGTGCGGTAAAATAGTGGCCGCCGCTGCGAGGGGGGCGCGGGCCCGTAGCTCAGATCCAGCGAGGAGAGAAGCCAGGTAGAGCATCGGGCTTTTAACCCGAGGGTCAGCGCAAGCCCCCAGACGGGTTCGACTCCCGTCGGGCCCGCACTCGTACGAGTTCGGCTCCTTTTCATCTTCTCGCATGGTGGAGCTTTTCCGGAGAAGCGTCTACAGGCACTTGGTGGAAGAGGACGAGAACCTCTCTTCCTGGATTAAGAACATAGCCAGGGGCAGCTGCCGGAGGATCTCTTCGGGGCGATGAGGCAGGCGTCGCGAGAGCGGCGAGAGTCACCCCGCGACTGTGGTCCGGCCGAGGATTGGCAGGGAGGAGGTCGCGAGCACCGCCGGGGTGAAGGCGCCGGCAATCCCCTTCGGTGACACCGAGAGCGGCTACACAATCATCTTTCTGCCTACGACAGCAGAAAAAGGGCTGCGCGAGCTGGAAGTTCGCACCGAAGGGGAGGAGAAGCCTATCTATAGGAAGAAGGTCGAGGTGAAGGTGAAGGGGAAGGGGGAGAGGTCCTTGGAAATGAAGAGTGTCAGTTGAGATGCTGTCGCTGGGGCTTCCTATTTGAATGCAGTTCGGGGGTATTCGAACCCAACGTGTGGGGCGGGAGTCAGGCCTGAGCAGTTCCTGAGGCTCTCATGAGGAACGCGCCGATGCAAGCAACGAATCAGATAGCAAGGGGGCTGCGTGCTTGCCGGAGTTAGGTACCGTCAACAAACCTTATATTGAACGTTTGTACCAATCGCCAAACGGCTGATCTCCTTGGCGAGGGTTCAAATTGCAGGCGAAAAGGCAGTTTTCATCTTTGGGCCCGGTGAAAGAACCATTACAATTATGGGGTAACTCGAGATACCACTGAGCAGCATACTCGATGTCAGCACTGGACGTGCACAGACACAATTTGTTGGGGGTTTCGCTTCAGGGGGTCGAGCAGGGTTAGGATTCGGGTTTAAGATTCCTGTCTTGCCTTACGCTGGGCGTTTCTCCACACCGTCTGGCAGATTCCTGGTGGCGTTCAGGGATCCAAACAAGTGCGTCACCGTAAGCTTGAGCGGTGGGGATTTCGACAAGGTCGTCCTTCGGGTGGATGATAAAGAAATATCGGCAAGCACTCTGAGAGCCGCCCTCAGGTCCAGTAGGAATACGGCATCTTCGGATTGAAGGATCGTCAGCTCATTCGCCCCGACCATACTGGGCCACGACGTCGAGAAGGAGGCCATTCCTCCTCCCGAACTTCACGCTCAAATTTCTCTTTGATGGCAAAGTTTCGGGCCCCATAAAGCAGCGCCCCACTCAACTGCTCTCTAACGACCGCTTGCAGTTGGGGCTCGAATGCGCAATCTGAATGGCTGCGCGGGGACTCCAACTTAGCATAGGACTCGTTGTTCCGTCAACGGTTCTTGCCTTAGGCACACCATCGTTTTGACCATATCGGTGAGCCTGTGTTCAATGGACTCACAAATGACTCTCTTTCTTGTACGGCTCAATAACAATGACTGATTCTCTCCCCGATTGGGAATACAGACATCGGTTCCTGGCTCAAATTTAGTTCAAATACTTGATTAAACTTCTATGGATAAGACTGGAAAAGAGCCTGCCTAACCGAGGCTTTACCTTATCTTCTCAGCAGGCAATATTTGCGCATATGCCTTGCATTCTTCTGCGCGTATTGATGGATTGTAATGGCTCTGACGTCTCAGCATTGGCACCCAATGTAACGGTTATTACATCAAGAACACAGGGCAAAGCGCACCACCTATGGATACGGTTGAGCAATCGAATCTATCATGGTTCAACAGAAACGTCGTTGGCATGGGCCTGACAAGCCTCTTCTCGGACACCAGTCACGAAATGGCAACAGCGATTCTGCCTTTCTTCATTCTCTTCGATTTGAGCGGAACGGCTGCAGTTGTGGGGCTGGTGGAGGGTATGTCGGATGGGATCTCCAGCACTGTCAAGTCCTACTCCGGATACCTCTCCGACAGGATTGGAAGAAGGACGCCTCTGATGTATCTTGGTTACGCGCTGACTGGCGTCCTAATACCGGCGATTGGATTCTCGACTTCCTGGCTGCAGGTGCTCGTTCTCAGGGTTGGTGCCTGGATGGGAAGGGGCGCCCGAGGCCCTCCAAGGGATGCCTTGCTTGCTGAGTCAGCTCCAGCGAATTCGGTTGGAAGGGCATTCGGTTTTCATCGAGGAATGGATACCGCGGGCGCCGTTATCGGGCCAGCCATCGCGTTGGTCCTTCTACCATACTTCTCGTACTCTTCCATCTTCCTGATTTCGGCTATACCAGGCGTTGTTTCGATAGTCGTGCTAGTTACCACAGTTCGTGATGCAAGGACAAGAAAGAAGCCCATCCTGAATGGCTTTCGTGAATCTATTGGCAGACTTCCAAGGGAATTCAAGATGTTCCTGATAGCGGTTGGACTGTTCGGTATTGCGAATTTCTCCAACGTCATCTTTGTATTAAGGGCTGAAGAGGTGCTGCAACCGTCCCTTGGTCAGAGCGGAGGTTCAACGCTTGCCATAACGTTGTACGTGTTACTGAACCTTGTCTACGCACTCGCATCATTTCCCGTTGGGCATCTTGCCGACAGGGTATCCAAGAGGGGTTTGCTGGCTGCAGGCTACTTGACCTTCGCTCTCGCAAGCGTGGCGTCGATTCTTGAAACCCCAAGTTTGCTGATATTGGCGGTTATATTCATCCTTGCAGGTTTGCACGTTGCTATTGTTGACACTGTGGAAGGAGCGTATGCCGCTGACCTGCTTGGCGAATCATTGAGGGGGTCAGGGTTCGGCGTTCTGCAAACGATAAACGGTGTTGGCGATTTCATATCGAGTACGCTCATCGGTGTAATGCTCACGCTCTTTGACCCATTGGTTGGCTTCACGTTTGTGGCTTCGACGTCAATCGTTGCCTCATTGCTCCTGGTAGTGCTCACATAAAGCAGCTTAGCGTCCGCCTGTTTAATGGGTCTCAGGGGTCGAATTGTCTTCTCGTAACGATACCGTCATGATGGCATACGAGTTCCTGTTCAACTCGCCTTGCCGTCTGGACCAAATGCAGCGTGATGTCCCTTAGCCGACAGAGGTCTGCCGGTTTCCCTAGGGTCCTCAGATTGGACACTCACACCTCGTCTATACGGCATTTCACTATTGGCTCAAATTTGGCCTTTTTTCGAGGACGATATGTTGACCTTCTTAGGCTGTGCCCTCGCCGAAAAACTCGCGAGTGACTGTTTGCACTTCTTCAGAATAACCAACACCTTTGCCTTATCCTCACTCCGCCCGTACCCTTTTGCTTCTACGGCCCTGTACCACCTTTGAAGAGCCTCGAATGTTTGCTCGAGCTCCTCTGTTTCTTCGGCTGTGGTCTTGCCGTTCGCAAGATTCTGGTTTATTTCATCCAAGAATTCTTCGCATTCCTCTCGTATCTCCTCATACTGTCTTCGTCTGTCTTCTTGGAAGAGTTTCAACAGGAGTTGGCTGTCCGTCTCCCCGATGGTGCGTGCGTCCAATGCAATGATAAAGCCGCGTTTGTTGAACTCAGGTCTAAGCCGTTCGATTTCCTGCTTGACCTGCTTCGTACCCGGCAGGATGCAAAGGGACACGGAGGGGTACAGCGCTCCCATCGTCTTCAGATTCCGCCAAGCTCTCACCCTTATCTTTGAAGGCTCGTTCGGCAGGTCGTAAGCAATTACTATCCATCTCCCTGCCTCTCTCTCTTTCATTGCGCAGTTCAGGTTTTGCTCAGGAGTTAAAAGTCTATCAGAAGCCTGAAGCGCTTCCACCAGCCTTGCAAGTAGTTGCTTCAAATTGCTCTCTATATGCGAAATCATCTTGATTATCACAGGCGTTGAAGCTCCACAGGACGTGTCAGGTGGCCAGACTTTGCTCCATCGCGAACAGATGGAATGGAAGAGAGATGGTGGGGATGATAATGGAGGAGGAGGGGAGATAACAGAGCTGCTCACAGCACCACCCACCCGCTATCACCCCATCTCGGATGGGGTTAGGCCACTCTGATGAAGGAGTGATACAATCGAAGCATCAATCGAATCGGGCAAGCAAGCGGGCAGGGTCAATCCAAACGGCCACACAAGCCGGGGAGATGGGGAAGAGGGCACAGAGTTAGCCCTCCGGACACATTCGTCATGTGTCCGTCAGCGGCTATCTTCATGTGATAAGGAAGATAGTGTTATTCGCTAACTCTCAGCGTTTTGTATAGTGCGATATGTTATATGGCAGCCTCAGGACGTTAGTTCCACCCGCTAACGTACTCCTTCTTAAAGAAGAACAGCAACGGCCTGCTTTGCTACTGCCTTGGCACAAACACTCCAGATCGGAATAGCAGGAAAGCTCTGACCCTTGAGTACGCTCGCCTTTGCCCATGTCTCCTGGCGACCAAAAATAGGCATCCTGGACTGACAGAAATGATGAAACTGTGAGTTTGATTTGGTAGAAGTCGCATCCTAATATGTTCTACTATGTTCCTAATCTCGCTGTCTTCTGATGGTGTTCGCTTTTATCTTCTCTATCAGCAGGCCCAGTCTCCCCTTCAATCCCCTGGCAACGTACTCTGATTCGAGCTTGGCTCGGGCTGCATCTGCCTTCCTCCTTACTTGATTGTAGATGTAAGACTCGTCGTTCCAGTCCACAAAGAGGCCCTGCCGCCTCAGCTCGACGAATATCTTGTTTCTTGCCCTCTCCTCCCACTCCTTCCTATTCGACTCTGATAGAACGTCCCTGGCTGAAATCTGAATTCCGTTAGCCAGTAACCTGTCCACGATATCCCTCACTCTCTTGTATCCTACCCTATGTTCCTTGCTAATCGTCTTCCCAGTCACCTTCAGATCCAACGCTTCTAGGAAGAGCTCAGAAGGGGCATTTAGTGATCTAAGGCCTCTACCGGCGAAATTTATGAGGTACGCTACTGTTACAGTGTAACCGATATCCAGGCGATCTCTGACCATGTCGCTCGAAATAAACACAGGATACCTGCCTGAATCATCCTTTGCCTTGATATAGAGTACCATGTCTAGGTCGCAAGGTTCCCTTTCCAAAGACTGAATCTCGTAAATGACTCCCTCCTTTATGGAGAGCATTCCAAGTTTTGAAAAACTCCACTCGCGTTCAGAGCTGACAAATTCTCCTTTCATAGGGGTCAGCACGTGTGCGCTGCCATCCACAACAATCACTGTTTGTTCAATGTCCGTTTGCAAGTATACCTTGCAACCCATTCGAAGCAACGGCTCTAGCTGCCAAATCTCTCCGTCGACCCTGCTATGGCCAATCGCTTTATCCAGAGCAATGTAAACCTCAGTAGCTACACCCCTGGAGGCCGCCTTCGTCATGTATTCCACAAAGGGCAGGGCATCCCTGATAGAGGGAAATGCACACTTCAGTGTCCCTCCAGGTTCCTTGAGCATTGTGAACAACGAGTTCTAATGTAACGGTAATTACATTTAAATCTAACCTTGAGCCCGATCTGTTGGCTTTGAGAACCGATGGACAGGACGGCGCGGAACTGTAACTCAGAATCAGATGAGACAACTCTCCTGGAGCGAATAGGGCGCGAGTTTGACAAAACGGCAAGCCATGTCTTCAAGCAGTTTAGAAACCCGCACAGCGAGGCCTTGCTTGATGCAATGATGATGTGGCTCGCTTGGAGGGGGGATGAAAGGTACGTGCAGGTGCACCTGAGCTACGACGACAGAAGCTCCAGCTGGAGATTCTGTGAGTATGAGAGTGTGCCGATTCTTATTCGAAAATTTAAGCATGTCGAAGTGAGGCCGATCAATCCACCATTCCCAGATTACTTGCTTGCCTTCTTCTCCATAATCCTGCGTGACCAGGTGAACGATAACGGCGAGGCAAAGATACGCTCAAGGAGATTTGGCCCAGATTCTACTGGGTTCTCCGAGAGGCCCATCGACGTAAGCGAAATTTTCGGTTGCGCAAGAGAGGGGTGCGTGATTTACGCCGACTGGCCCAGCAGTGATGGGGTTCTGCTAAAAAAGAGCATAAACCTCTCACGCGACTTTTTCTATTATCTGGACTATGAGGGGAGAAGCCACCTAGCCGCCGGAGAAAAAGGTTTCATCTACATACTTAAGAAGAAGGACGCGTCCGGTGCACGAAGGCGCAGAAAGGACGTTCTGCGTTGGGTCAGACTTGGGTAATCGCCCACGTGAGCTGTAACGGTAGTTACACTTATATCTCACACAAAGACTGCGCCTGAAGATGCGACGGATAAAGCCCTCTGTTGGCACTTTGATTGCGCTCTTTGCATTTCCGTTTCTTGTCTCTACTGTTGTCACTAACTTGGCTCTCGTTCCTTGGTCCATCTCGGAGAGCCAGCCGCCCACCATCCAACCATTAGAGGGCGGTAGTGTCATCGTCCAGCCAGGTGTCGCTGGTAGTCCTTCTCTTTTTGAGCTTCTTGGCTTTGCGGTGGCAGCTCTAATAGGATCAGCAGCGGTCTTTGCACGTCTGTTGAGAAGGCAGCGCAGGAGGGGTGATGAGTATTTCTTTGTCATTGAGCAACAGAGGGGTAATCCTGTCGTACTCGCTGTTCTGCTTGCAATTGTTCCTTTTCTCCTGTATGGACTTATTTCCCTGCTAAAGGCTGGTCCCGAATTCTCCGCCTGGTTCGGTGGTATTGCAGTTTCGCCTGCAGTATTCCTCTACCTCTCTGAAGTCGCTATGCTGACAGCTATTATCGGAGTTGTATTCTTCGTTTCAACAAAAGTACCCAGGGCTCGAGAAATTGCCTCAGTGCCCGTAACTAGGCAGGAGAGAACTGAGCTGGAAGCAGCCCTTAACCAGATGGCATATGCGTTTCGGTACACAGGTGACTACCGGTCCGTCATACTAGACACTTACAGGACTATCTGTCGGATTCTGAACAGAAAGGGCAATGTTGACAGCTCAGGGCTCACTGCTAGGGAGTTCGAGGCACTGATTGCTGAACGGCTGAAGGTACCGAAGGAATATCTGCATCAGGCTACATTCCTCTTCGAGAAGGCCAGATACAGCCTTGAGCCAATTTCGCGTGAAGATGTATTGGCTGCACAACTGTGCTTGGAGAAGCTTCAAGAGCAGAATGTGCCAAGTCGCGAATCTCGGGGTGCAGTTTAGCATTGGTCAGCCGTATCAGTTTCTTTCTCGCAGTTAGCTTGATGCTGGCAATCATATCGGCCGACTACTTTCGCGCTGTGTCGTTCAGTGCAAATGATATCGCACTGATGCTGGCTGCTGTTCTCACTGTCTTGGCTGGTCTTTACAGTAACGCTGAGATAGCTGGATTGTTTCAGTCAAGCAGCCCCACAGACAGCCCCGTCTCCGGCAGAATTAGATCAATGGTGATTCGTGTGGAGGGAGCAGCTGAGGGATATTATTCCTCTCGTGAAGAGATAGCAAACGTCTTGGCCGAGTCGTTTGCCGTAAAGACTAGAGGGTTAATCAAACCAGATTATGAATCTAGGATAAAAGCAAGGGAAGAACTGAAGGCGACAGCTGCTGGTAGATTAGGGCGAGGGGAGGTTCTCGAACAGCGATCTCGGACCAGGCCAAGCAGGTTCAGCTTCAGGCGAAGGCTTGATTACGACTATCTTTCTGAGCTTGAGTCAATCATAGAAATAGTGCAGCACGGTGCATAAACATTGCAGCAAAGTCTGTCAGCAGCCCGACTCCTGGAGCAGCTCTCTCACGTTATTGTGGGAAAGCGGGACGCTCTTGAAATCATCATGCTTTCTATACTTGTTAATGGGCACACATTGATCGAGGATTATCCTGGCCTCGCAAAGACACTTATTGCGAAGTCATTCGCCGCTATCCTCGGCCTGGAATTCAAGCGAATTCAGTTCACCCCCGACCTGCTCCCAGCTGACATCACAGGGACATACGTTCTGAACAGGTCCTCGTCCAAGTTCGAGTTGAGAAAGGGGCCCATATTTGCGAACCTGATAGTCGCTGATGAGATCAACAGGGCACCACCGCGGACCCAGTCAGCGCTACTTGAAGCAATGCAGGAAAAACAGGTCACGATCGAAGGAGACACCCTGAAGCTTCCAGAGCCGTTCTTGGTTATCGCAACTCAGAACCCAATAGAGTACGAGGGGACGTATCCTCTTCCTGAAGCACAGCTCGACAGGTTCCTTGTGAAGCTGAATGTGGGTTACCCTACGGTCGAGGAAGAGGTGCAGATCTTGCAGATGAGGAATGAAAGGAAATCAGACCAGGTAGAAATTGAAAGAATCTCCAGCCGTGAAGAGCTTCTCTCGGTCCAGCATGAGGTGGAGAACGTGCATATTGAAGATGCTGTTGAGAGGTACATCGTCGAGATTGTGAGACGAATCAGGGTTCATAACGAAGTGGAGATCGGTCCCAGCCCGCGTGGTTCGCTTGCGATGCTGAAACTCGCTAAGGCCAACGCGTGGCTGAACGGGAGGAGTTACGTCATACCGGATGATGTCAAACGAGTGGCCGTACCAGCCCTTAGCCACAGGATAATACTGAAACCTGAAGGCTGGCTCAGAGGGGACAAGACGGGTGCTGTTGTAAATGAAGTGCTTGGCGAGGTCCCCGTGCCAAAGGTAGACTGAATGACCTCAAGGTTAACGCCTATCCTGGGCTCCTCCATAATTCTTCTACTGGTCTTGGGGGCCGGGCTGCGTAACCAGTATCTTATCTTCGCGTCTGTCCCTCTGTTTACACTTGTGGCGCTTATCAAGCTTTTTGCAATCAACCCTAACCTCAACGTTGAGGTGAAGGTTACTCCATTCCACACGAGCATCTACGAGGGAGAGTCAGCCGAATTCAATGTTGATGTACACAATCTTGGTCCGGCTGTCGGAGTCGTTGATGTTCTGGTCGTTATCCCTAGCGAACTGGAGCTGAAAGACGGGACAAACCACTACATTGGTTCACTGCAGGAGGGGGAGTCAGTTCAGTTTGCATTCAGCGTATCGCCCCGTGTCTTCGGGGTCCACAGGCTCGGTCCTGTACGTGTAAGGACACTTGATATTCTGGGGAGCTTCGTTGAGCAGATGGTCGTAGATTTCACATTTGACCTGAAAGTCTATCCTGAGGTCCAGTATACAAGCCAAATAAGAATCAAGCCCCGTAACCCCAGGAGTTGGCCGGGCGAGATTCTCACTCGAAAAACTGGAATGGGTATGGAGTTCTACGGGCTCAGGAGCTACGAACCCACTGACCCTGTCAGGAAAATAAACTGGAAGGCCTCGTCGAGGTCTGAGGAGCTTCTGACCAATCTTTTCATGAGCGAATTCGGTGGCGATACCGTCGTTGTTCTGGATGCCAGATCCGTGTCGGTTCTCGGCACGCCTCCAAACTCCACGATAACTTACGCTACGAGAGCTGCCGCTGTGGTTGTCTACCGTCTGCTGAGGGACAGAAACAGGGTGGGAATGATAGCCCTGGGCAGTCGCTTGGATAAAGTGAGCCCAGGATTCGGCCGCAAGCAGTTCGACAGGCTTCTTACAAGCATGATAGGTATCAAGCCTGGGAACATCTGGGACATCCGTAACCTGGCGGCTTACCTTTCCATCTTCTTCTCAAGGCAGACGCAGATTGTTGTGATCACACCTCTGATGGACGACAACTCATACGAGGCTGTGGCCGAGATATCTGCAAAGGGCTATCCTCTCCTGGTGATCTCTCCCTCACCTGTTGAGTTCGAGGTTCAATACATGAAGCGCGGAGAAATAGAGCGAATCGCTGAGAAGCTTGTAAGGCTTGAGAGGGAGACAAAGCTGTCTTTGCTCCGTAGGCATGCGGCCGTTGTTGACTGGAATGTCAGGGAACCACTTGCTCAGGCTCTGAAGCAGATGAATCAGACATGGGTGAAGGCAAGATAGGCCGCCTACGCGAAATCTGGCTCATTCTAATGGCAGTGTACGTTGGGTTCTCCTCCCTAGTCTTGCTCTCAGCCACTATCTTGGAGTACAGCCCGGTTCTCCTGCTCTCTCTCACTCTGAACCTTGTCGTTTTCCTCGCCTCGATTGTATCGAAGCGGAACAAGATACAACTTCTATCCTGGATTTGGCTGGGGGCGAACTTGATTCTCTCACAGGTGGTTTTGTCTGTCTGGTCAAGCTACCTTACGACTACGCTCCTTGTGCTTGGAGTCTACCTCGGGGGAGAGCTGTCGAACTTTCTGGAATTCCTCTACCCAATGAGGGCTTGGGACTCTGATGTGGACTTGGAGCAGTACAGGAGAAGCTGGGAACTATTTAAGAGACACGCGAAGTCGATGTTATTCTTTATCGCCTTAGCTGAGGTACTGGCGCTTGCTGCGGTGAGTCTTGCGTATTCGATTGCGCTCCCTTCCAATCCCACTCTCGCTGTAGCAATCGCAGTGTCACTTTCTCTAATCTTGACTGCACTAATCAGTTTTGAATGGCATTCCAAGTAGGGCTGTATCGAGCTTGAAACTGCGGCATAGCCCTCCCCTACTGGAACCCAGTACGAAACACTGTTGAAAGGAGTTCAAATATTCGCTTCTCAGAACCTATCAATTTGCTCAGTTCTTTTAGCATGCTCTCAATGTCATAATCCTTCCTGCCAAATTCAACCTTCCGTTTGTACGTATCAAGAATAGCATACGAGGCCCTTGGGTCGCCGTCCTTTGGCATTCCGACGCTGCCAGGGTTCACTATCCATCTTTTGCTGTCCCTCACCTCATACTGGATGTGAGTGTGCCCCAGAACCATGAGGTCAGTTCCACCCATTTCAAGATTTGATGCTTGCTCCCTTGAAATATATTCATACAACTCATCCCTTGGAGAGGCGTGCATTGCTTCCACCGTCAGTCCTTCATAGTCTATGCGGAGTCTCCTTGCGGCGGTGCCGAGCTCACTCAACCCTTTCTCCGGCATCCTAGGTATTGTTATCCTTCTGCGTGTAACTACGGAAGCCTCATGCATCTTTTCGCTGCTCCTGCAGTCAATACCGAATGCGGCTGCGGCATCGTGGTTTCCAAGAATCATCTTGGCCCCTGCTTCATGCAGACGGGAGTAAACCTCGAATGGGTTGGGGCCATAATCGACGGCATCTCCAACAAAGAGTATATCGTCGAAAGACACTTTGTCCAGAACTGTCTCGAGCGCGTGCAGGTTAGAATGAGCGTCGGATATGAGGAGTATCTTCATATGGTTGGTCCTTCTACAAGAACTTCACGCATGGCATTCAATTACAGCGCGTCACCGAATACACCCGCGAACTGGTCTCAGTCGGAACACGTTACCTGCTGTGACAAGGGCGCAACCGGGTAAATCAATCAATTCTTAATCTGTTCCAAATTTTTGAAAATTGAGTCCTGCCTCCCCTCTTACTCAAGGTAGATACGTCCGTCAGTATCCGCTGAACTACCTGAGGCGCATTACCAAACTCTTCAGATGGGTCTTTCCAGGCAGAGTTAATCACCTCACGTGTTGGGTAAACTTCGCCACGGCCCGGTTGGTTTCCGGCATAACAGATTATGACGAAATGGACCGTCCTGCCTTTCTCTTTGACGAAGTCGTCATAGACCCCAACCAAACCAACAATTTCCACCTCTATGCCGAGTTCCTCCCTGACTTCGCGCCTTGCAGCCTCGACCGTCGTCTCGTTATTTCTGATGTACCCCTGCGGTATAACCCATTGACCATGATATGGCTCTGCCTTCTCCTCAACAACCAGCACCTTTCCATCCCGAAGAATGGCCACAGCTACCAGAGGTATAACGTCTGTGTCCACCTGTTCGCGCATCAAATCAGCCGTGTCGCTCATCTGTGTGTTCCAGCTGAGGTCGACATACTTAAATGTAGCAGCTGTTACGTCCACACGGTATCTGCCTAGGGGCTCTGATACCTTTATTTATGTGAAGTAACGGCAGTTACATCGAGAATTATTTGTCATCAGATTCGACCACTCACTCTTTTTATAGCATTCTATTCCGCAGGCCGGAGGACTGCTCCGACGAGAATCGTGTTCAGTCGTCCTCCATCTTCAGGGATCTGAACCTGAATCAGGTTTTCGAGTCCCTGGCTGCATCCAAGGAGGAGTATGGCCTTACGCAGTACTTCCTAATGCCACAATCAGACCTCGAGTCCATAACGTATCGCCAAGCGGTCATTAAAGACCTTGAGCAGACGCAATTGCGGACGCATGTGATGGCCTTTGCACAGAAGATGAAGGAGATGCGTGAGTGTCTCGCTCAGGCTGAGAAACTCCCCTATGAGCTTCAGAAAGCAGGCTGGTTCTTGGATGCAGTGCTAATATACTGTGAAGCTGTTCTGTCGCTACATGATTCGCTGTCCAGCATGCAGCCCGAGTCGCTTGGCTTCAAAGCATTCAGGAACTACCTGAGAGCCTATATTGACCGAAAGGATTTTCAACTTCTGACGGCTGAAGCGAGGACAATAAAGAAAGGGCTGTCTGAGGTAACCTACCTGCTCCATCTGAAGGGGAAGCGCGTCGTTGTCTGTAAGTACGGAGGCGAACCCGACTTTGGTGTCGAGGTTGAAAAGACCTTTGAGAGGTTCCGGCAAGGGGAGGTGAGGAGCTACCTGACACACTTCCGTGACTCGGTTCACATGAACCATGTTGAAGCGGCAATCCTTGAGCGGGTTGCACTCATTTATCCCGAGACGTTCGGAAAGTTGCTTGACTTCGTCGAGAATCACCGTGGTTTTCTCGACGAGACGATCCGTCAATTCGATATCGAGGTGCAGTTCTATCTGGCGTACCTTGAATTCATCGAGAGACTAAGGGGAGCAGGCCTCAAATTTTGCTACCCTCACATCACCCGAGACTCAAAGGAGGTCTACGCCAATGAAACCTTCGACCTAGCCCTGGCCGACAAGCTGGTCCGCGAAGGCTCAAGGGTTGTAGTCAACGACTTCTATCTGAAGGATAAGGAGAGAATTCTTGTTGTGTCTGGTCCTAACTCAGGAGGGAAGACAACATTCGCTCGCATGTTCGGCCAGCTACATTATCTTGCTAGGCTTGGGTACCCTGTGCCGGGCGGTGAAGCTAGGCTCTTCCTGTACGATCACCTGTTCACTCACTTTGAAAGAGAAGAGCACATAGAAAATCTTAGGGGTAAGCTTCAGGACGAGCTTATCCGGTTTCATGAAATTCTCCGGATGGCTACCGAGAACAGTATCTTGATCATAAATGAAGGCTTCGCCTCCACCTCGCTGGATGATGCAGTCTTTCTCAGCAAAGAAATAATCAAACAGGTCTCGGCAAAAGGAATGCTTTGCGTTTACGTGACCTTCCTCGATGAGCTGTCCTCTCTGAACGAGGCCACGGTAAGCATGGTGAGCATGGTCGACCCCAACAATCCCACGATCAGAACCTACAAGATCGTTCGGCGACAAGCCGATGGACTGGCATATGCGATTGCAATAGCTGCCAAGTATGGTTTGACTTACGAATCAATTAGGAGACGGGTGGCCAAGTGAACACTTTCTTGATGTACATAAACAGGAGCTTTACCCTCCAAGAGGGTGCACAGCCGAATACCGACAGCCTGGCTCAGGACCTAGAGCTGAACACGGTATTGGATGCAATGGCATCAAAAGACGAGTTCCTGCATGATGTTGCCAGGGTAGCTCTCCTGACGGGCACCAACGATCCCCAAACGATTCTGTACCGCCAGGACATTCTCAGAGATTGCTTGGCCCATGAGAGTACAGTTAGGGAGATATACAACGTCGCGGTTGAGGCGATTGAGGGAGAGAAAAAGGAATGGAGAATGACATCATCCCCTGGCTCTGTGCTGTACAGCTCTTTAATTGTGATGAGACTCTTCGTAGACTCGCTGGCAAGACTGAGGGGTATCGCGGAGAAGAATTCTGAAGGCTTCACATCAGACGGATTCGTCCGTTTCTTCGAGATGGTCAGACGGGAGATTAGCGACGATTACCTCCGAACAGTAAAGCATCATCTTGACAGTCTTGAATTCAACAAAGGGGTTTTCATCAGCGCAAAACTGGGAAAGGGCAACAAGGGCGTCCAGTATACACTTCACTGTCAGCCCCGCAGAAAGAGGGGGTGGCTCAGGCGGATACTTGGGAGGGGTCAATCCGCACTCAGCTTCGAGATAGGTGACCGCGACGAGTCCGGCGCGATGGCCCTGTCTGAGCTGAGGGACAAAGGCATCAACCAAGTTGCAAACGTCCTGGCACAGTCGGTCGACAGTATCCTGAACTTCTTCAATGTACTCCGACGTGAGCTCGGCTTCTACATCTGCTGCCTGAACCTGCATCATAGACTGACGCGGCTGGGCGAACCTGTCTGCTTTCCCATTCCTGCTGGAAGTGGAACGAGGGTGCTACACGCTGAAGACCTGTACGATGTCAGCCTGGCTCTGCGTATTGGCAAAGTCGTTGGGAACAATATTACGGCCGACGGGAAACAGCTCGTCTTTGTCACTGGGGCAAACCAAGGCGGAAAGTCAACCTTCCTGCGGAGTGTTGGTCTCGCGTATCTCATGATGCAATGCGGAATGTTTGTTGGGGCGAGGAGCTTCTCTGCGGAGGTTTCAAATGGTGTATTCACACACTTCAGGAGGGAGGAGGACGCGACGATGACTTCAGGGAAGCTCGAGGAGGAGCTGCGCAGAATGAGCGAGATCGTTGACCGTATAGGACCCGGTTGCGTCCTGCTCTGCAACGAATCATTCTCCTCGACGAATGAAAGGGAAGGTTCTGAAATTGCGCGGCAGGTGGTAGGTGCTCTCATTGAAGCAGGTGTCAGAATTCTCTTCGTCACGCACTTCTTCGACCTGGCATACAGATTCTACAAGCTCAGACTGAATAATGCACTCTTTCTGCGTGCCGAGAGACTCGAGGACGGGCGAAGAACTTTCAAGATAATCGAGGGCGAACCGCTCCCCGTTAGTTACAGCCAAGACCTGTACAGGGAAATATTCGTGGAGACAGAATCAGTCACGGCAACCCCCTCGTTCACAAATGGCTAATGATGTGCTGATACACGATGTTTCAGCAACCGCCCTGACAGGCAAGGATTCATTCCAGCCATGGCTTCAAGTTTAAAATCACCGCGTTTTCAGGCGTGTCTGCGCCCTGGTCGTATAGAGGCATATGCCGTGCATCGGTCTAGTATGCGGGCCTGTCACGCCCGTGACCCGGGTTCGAAATCGAGAGACGAGATTCCCGGCCAGGGCGCCATTAGCAACAGGTCACTCCTCTCCGTCCTTAGGCGGAAGGAACAAAACACAACTAAGGCGTGAGCACTCCGGACTTCCCAGTGCGCGAAACCAAGACCTGGCTCGCAGCGACAGGATCTGCAGCGAGAAGTTTCTCAACCAGCGAAGGCAGCCGATCAAGGGCTGCTTGTCGTATCATGGGGAGCACGGTATCAGCGAGGGAACGGCTCTCCAGGTTCGACCTGACTCTCCACCCTGTGTGTCAGTATCAATGCAGTCTCTGCTGTGCTGGAAAGAGCGAGCCTGACCGTCTCGCTCTTTAATGGCCAAGAAACCTCAGTGCTCTGCCGCAGTGCGGTCCCCGGTCCAGTGTCGTCAGAAGTTCTTAACACTAAATACGGGGCGAACCACTACGCAGACGATTGAGCGGTCGGCCTAGCTACCTCCAGCTTCTGCGGAACAGTTCCTTCGGCTCCCTCTGGCTCGCGCAGCTTGTTTCCCAGTCAGGTGACGGTGTGTTTGACGTCGCCCTCCTCTGGCTCGTATTCGTGACAACCAAGTCAACGGCCCTTGTAGGTTTGACGCAGGCGGCTGTCCTCGTCCCTGCAGTATTCGCGGCTCCAGTTGCCGGCGTCTACGTGGACAGGCTGAACAGGAGGAACGTGATGATAGCAAGCAACCTCGCCCAGGGAGCGATAACAGGTGTCCTCGCTCTGCTCTACTTCTCCGGGACACTCGCCTTCCCAGCCCTGATACTCTTTGTCCTCCTTCTCTACACGGGAGCTCAGTTCTTCAGGGCTGCGAACACGGCCATCATTCCAAGCATAGTCGGGCCAGGGGAGCTTGGGGCGGCAAACGGCCTCTTTACGCTCACAACCTCTGCAAACCAGCTGGCAAGCTACACAGTGGGAGGTGCCGTGGTTGCCGCAATCGGTGCCGGCGCTTCAATCACGTACGACAGCCTGACCTTCTTTGTCGCCGCCGTGATACTGACATTTGTGCCGATGTCCTACGGAGCAGCGATGGCTCTGGCCGAGAACTGGCAGCCAGTGGCCAGTTCGTTCATGAGCGAGTTCAGGGAAGGGCTCTCATACATCAGGCGGAGCAGACTCCTCCTCGAGCTTATCGTCTTCGGGACAGTCGTGAACTTCTTCTTCGGTGGCCTTGGCGCACTCATAGCGCCATACGTCAACCAGCAGCTGCATGGGGACGCGTTCGACTACGGGGTCACGCTCTCAGCGTACGCGCTTGGGACAATAGCAGGTTCCTTCGTCGTGGGGAAGGTCAACTTCAGACGGTACGTCGGGAAGCTGCTCTTCGCAGGAATCCTGGGTGCAGGGGTTGCAATACTTCTATCGGGGGTTGCAACAACCGTGCCCGGTGGAGCAGCAGCATTCGGCGCGATCGGCGCCTTCGCGGCCTCAGTCAACCTGCCTCTGCAGGTCCTGATCCAGTCGAAGGTCCCGGGCAACCTGCTGGGGCGCATCGTGACTGTCCTTGGCTCGCTTGTGAGCGCCACAATCCCCGTGGCGGCTGTACTGTTCGGTGCAGTCGCAGAGTTCAGCACGGTGGGGCAGGTGTTCGTGGTCTCAGGGGCAGCCGTGATGCTAACCTCGGTCGTTCTGTACATTCCTTTCAGTGAGCTTAGGTCTGCTGGCTTCTGATGCCGAGACTCTGGGGCAGCGGCCAGCCAGGACAAAGCGCTTCAGATTGGCTTGAATCCCTGTATCCCGCCCTGTGAGTCGAACCATATGGCGAAGGAGTACTCCTTGCCGTCGGGTGAGAAAGCGGTGCATTCCCTTCCCCTGTAATCCCCCGCCATCCTCACCTCCGCCACCGCCTTCCACCCAGTCCTCCTCTTCACCTCCTGCACCATATTCTTGAACTGGGTGGCGCACAGGCTGCAGCAGAAGAAGAGACTCTGCCCATCCACCTCCTCCCAGTAGTCCCCCCACGTCGACCCGCATATTGCGCAGCCTGTGCCCTCCACCCTCAACAGTTTCTCCCCTCGAACTGCTGCGCCCTCTGCAGCCTGGCCATCAGGTACCCGCTGAATGTGTCTATCGAGCTGAGGAAGACAGCCTGGACGCCTTCGACAAGCCCAAGCTGGTGCGAGTACTTGTCGACAAGCCTCAGCGCCTCCTCCGAGTGCTCCACGTCTGCCTCGTACCCCTCCCTGAGGAACGCCTTCGCCTCCTCAGTTATCTCCCTGCTTCCCGCTTCCAGGATAGCAGGGTCGAAGTAACCGACTGTCGCCTCCCTCATCTCATTCTTCAGGTTCCTGTTAGCTATCAGCTCGAGCCCGTGCATCGCTGCCATCGTCTCGACCCAGTGGCACTCCCTCCCGATCCTGTCCCACACCTCGAGCGCCCTCTGCGTCTCTGGGAGCGGCCCTGTGCTCAGAATCTCCTCCCTGCTCAGCCCCAGGCTCTCGCCCATCCTTATCAGGAGCTCGTAGTGAGAAGGTCTCTGGGGGCCGTAGCCGCCGAACTCTGTGTTCACGTTATCCAGCTCGTAGAGTATGACGTCCTCCCTGTCTGTCTTGGCCATTATGTATGCGCACGACCTGACCCACTGCTTCAGGAAGTGCTGGTGCTCGAGGACGTAGCCAAGGAGTGTTGCCCTCGAAGGATGCTGCAGGGCCACGACGAAAGGGTGAGGCCTGGAGCCGAAGAACCTCTCCACGAACCTCAGCTTCATCCAGCCCACAAGCCCGAGCCCTGCTACGTCCATATACCTCCTGAGCATAACAGCCAGCTCCTCCCTGCTCGTCCTTGTCTTCGTCACATTCCTGTTGAGCCACATGACGTGGTTCACATCGCTCCTCTCGGCCTCGCCATGCATGTGGCCTGCAAGGGCCTCGTATGCGCCTGTTCCGAACTCAGCCCAGCAGACAGGACACTTCATTCACACCGCCCCGTCATATGGGGAACTCCTTCGGCAGCCTCGCCCTCAGCTCCCTGTAATCCCTGTCGCTCCCGTACCTCTCCTTCATCTCAATCAGTCTCCTGACAACCTCCTCCCTTTCCAGACCCCTCGCGTTAGCCACCATAGTGACAGTCTCCTCGAACCCCTCTCCGCAGACACGGTAGCAGTTGCACATCCCGAGCAGGAGCTCCCTCTCACTCGGCGTCAATGCAAAGCGCATCAGCGGGCACCCAGGCATATATCTCTTGCACTCACTCTACCGGCCCGGGCAGGCATCCTTTGAAAACGGTTATTACACGACAGTTTCAAATCAGCCGCATGGTAAGAGGGAGTAGGCTGGGTCGGACCAGGCTCTGGCATCAGTCCCTGCGGCCTGCCTCCTGGGAGTGGGTCAGGCATGTCTGAAAAGGGCCCCGAGGAGTACTGGGAGCAGGTCCAGGAGATAGGGGAGCTGAAGCTTGGCGAGTCCACAGTCATCAAGTTCCAGAAGGGGGTAACGAAGAGGGACAGGAGAGAGGTTGTCTCCATCCGAGCCTGGGTCGCGGGAAAGAAGTACACAGGACCCACAAGGCAGGGCTTCAACCTGGACTTGAAGACAGCCGAGGAGTTCTACAACCTGCTCGGGAAGGCGCTCGGCAAGTCTCGGTAGCGCCATGCTTCGCGATAGGAATGGACTGTGCCGACCAGCAGCTGCCCTGAGAACATGCTCAAGAGTGTGTGGGGCACCTTCAACTTTGAGCTTTCAGGCATCAGGGACCGCTCGACAAGTGGTGTTCAGCGCTCCGGTCGCTTTGCTTGCCTAGGAAGAAAGAAAGCACCAAGAGGGCCAATCGGGTCAGCAGTGTGCCGAGAGGCCACACAGGGCGAGTGAGCACGCATTCTCCCTGCGCGATTGCGGCACCCTGAGAGGTGCATTCCACAGTTGTGATGCCGAACAGGAGTAATAGGCTGACTGCCGAGAGAGCTGTGCCCACCAAGAAAGCTGCTCTATTCACGCAAGGCCATACTTGGGAAGAGCGTATAGCTCTGCTGCTTAGAACACACGACCCTCATTCTCAGGCCAGAGCCCCACCCATCTCAGAGCCCAGAGAAGAAAAAAGCCAGCCCAGCTGTCACTGCAATAGGAACATTATTATACCAGGCAACGCCGGTCATAAATCACACGCAAGTCTGCGTTCGACGATTCAGAACGTAAAGCGATTCTGATTCTCCTACGAGGATACTGCTGTGGAAATTGAAACAAAAATGAGCAATTTCGAGGAAATGGAATTAGACTCCTCTATACTTAGGGGGGTCGACGAAGCGGGTTTCGACAAACCCTTCCCCATTCAGGAGCAGGCGATTGGCCCGCTGCTGAAAGGCAATGACGTGATAGGACAGGCAAAGACGGGCTCAGGCAAGACTGCTGCCTACGCACTGCCGATACTGCAGAGCGTGGACACAGCCTCCAGGCACGTGCAGGCGCTCGTTCTCGCGCCCACAAGGGAGCTTGCTGTCCAGATCACGAACGAGATAAGGAGGCTTGGCAGGTACACAGGTGTCAGGGCTGTCGCGATCTACGGCGGCCAGTCCATAAGCACGCAGTACGAGGCGCTCAGGCACGGCGTCCACGTCGTGGTGGGTACCCCAGGCAGGGTCATCGACCACCTGAGGCGCGGCTGGCTGAGCCTCGACGGAGCGAAGTTCGTCGTCTTGGACGAGGCGGACACCATGCTTGACATGGGCTTCATAGAGGATGTGGAGTTCATACTCGGCAGGACGCCCAAGCAGAAGCAGATGTGCCTCTTCTCAGCAACCATGCCACAGAGGATAACAGAGCTGGCCAGGAGGTACATGAGGGACCCGGAGAGGATACTAATCGACTCGGAAGAGCCGTCCGTCGAGACACTTGACCAGTACTACGCTGTCCTCAACCAGAGGGAGAAGTTCGCCTTCCTGACAGATCTGCTTCAGAAGGAGAGGCCACAGAGCACTATTGTATTCTGCAGGACGAAATGGGGCGCAAGGAGGCTGGCGAGGGACCTGCAGGCAGTCGGCTTCGGCGCAGTCCCGCTCCACGGCGACCTCAGCCAGCACCAGAGGGACCACTCCATGGATGTCTTCAGGTCGGGCCACGCCGATATCCTTGTGGCCACAGACGTGGCGAGCCGCGGAATCGATATACCCAGGGTTGAGTGCGTCGTGAACTACGACATACCACTCGACCCGCTCTGGTACTTCCACAGGGTTGGAAGGACAGCGAGGGCTGGACGCAGGGGAAGGGCATTCTCTTTCGTCTGCCCGGAGGAGTTCAGCGACTTCGGCAGGATAGTTGAGATGACAAAGGCGCCCATCTCGCCTCTCAGGCCGCAGGACAGGGGACAGTTCTTCGAGGTGAAGAGGCAGGAGGAGCAGCCCTGGAGGAAGAGGATGTTCAGGTCCAACCATGCAAGGTACAACAACCACAACTCAGGGAGGCGCTACAGATGAGCTCGTCCAGGAGGCGCGCCGATTGAACGAGGCAGCAGTCGCAGGGAGGGAGCTCTGCACGACACACCAGGTCAGGCTCGTCAGGAACCCGCAGACATCGAGGCTCGAGTGCCCAGTCTGCGAGCAGATGAGCAACCAGAACAGGCTCAGAAGGAGAAGGCGCTAGCCGCTCCTCGTGCTTAAATCGGAAGCCGCGGATACAGGCGCATGCCGTCCACAGACGAGGAGATACTGGCTGAGCTCCGCGAAATAAGGAAGCTTCTCACGCCCGCACCCAAGCCCGAGCCTCCTAAGGGCCTAATGAACGAGTTCAGGAGCTTCATAAAGCAGTACAACGTCCTCGGTATGGCTGTGGCCTTCATCTTCGGTATCTACCTTGGTGCTCTGACAAAGGCACTCGTCACAGACCTTCTCCTGCCCCTAATATCGTTCTTCCTGCCCGGACAGAACATAAACACTGTGACCCTCGGTCCGTTCGGGATAGGAGACTTCGCAAACTCACTCCTGACATTCCTCATCGTAGCCTTCGTAATCTTCCTCATAGTGAAGGCTGCCTCGAGGTACAACCTCGGGTAGGCAGCGCGAGGGCTACCCAATCCCCACACTTAATTACGGGGGCGCGCCATGTCTTGCTAGCCATGGGTCTATCACGGTTACCCATCTATGCCCTCTCTCCTTCCGCTGCACGCCTGCGCACGCGCCATGCCCTGTCCAGGTCGCTCATCCTCATTCTCCTGCTGTCTGTCCTGGCAGCGGGTGCTGCCTTTGGCGCATACCTTGCCTCGTCAGGGGCACCAAAGCTAAGCGGCAGCTGCGCCTCCGCCCCGCGGAGTGCATACTTCACTGTCTACGAGTCAGACTTCGGGCCAGAGAAGGGGATGAACGGGAGCGCCTACCACAAGCTAACAGAGCCATGGCCCGTGATGAAGGTCTGCCTCGGCCAGACAGTTACAATCCACGTCATGAACGTGAACTCATCCGAGGTGCACGGCTTTGCGATTGACCACTACTTTGACTCAGGCGTGGCCCTCTCCCCGGGCGACAGCTACACGCTCACATTTGTGGCCAGGGCTTCAGGCTACTTCAGGGTCTACTGCAACGTCCTCTGCCTTATACACCCCGAGATGATAAACGGTGAACTTTTAGTCTCAAACTGATGAAGCGAGAAAGTTAATTACTCTCTGCTTTCGAAGGTTTAACCTTGCCAACCGAAAGGAAAGCACGGACAAGGGGCAGGTCGACAGGCCTCGAGGCGAGGCTCGTCGAAGCCGTAACAAAGCACGGCCCCAAGAACATATCCCTCCTGTCACGCGTGACAGGGGCCCACCCCGAAACAGTCAGGTACAAGGTGAAGAGGCAGTTCAGGAAGTTCGGCTTCAAGATATACTCCGAGCCAGACCTTGCAAGGATAGGCCTGACGAGGTATCTAGCAGACCTGAGGCTCTCACCGAAGTACTCCAGCTCCGCCGGGAGCGTGATGAAGGCACTTGGAGAGGCAGCCTACCTCACATACTACGCGAGGGTCGTCCCGCAGGGGCACTACTCCTGCGTCTTCGAGCTGCCACCAGACTCAGGGGAAGACCACTTCACTTTCCTGGAGCACCTCCAGAAGTCAGGTGTCCTGAAGAGCTTCACGCTTCAGCGCGTCAAGGTCTCCAGGCGCCGTTCCATCAACCCTCAGCACTTCAACTTCCGCTCGGGCAGGTGGGCGATAGACTGGCAGAGGCTCAGGTCAGAGCAGCCAAGACAGCTCGCAGAGCAGCAGGCACACCAGACTCCCCAGGCTGACATGTACGACCTGATGCTTGTCGCCGAGTTCCAGAGAAACCCGATGGCCCACGTCGTCAGGGTTGCGAAGCAGCTCTCAGTCCACCAGAAGACACTTGAGTACCACTTCAGGGCTCACGTCCAGAGGTTGAAGCTGATACCAGAGTTCACAGTCAGGTGGTTCCCGGAGGTGGAGAAGCCCGCGAAGGCAACACATCCGGCGATAGTATCGCTCACCTTCAGAGACCTCTCCCAGGACTTCAGGGCGGTTCAGCAGGCTGTAAGCAAGCTTCCATACCTCTGGACAGAGGACCTCCTTCAGGACGGCACGTACGCAGTGAAGGCAACGATGCCAGCGGCCGACACAGCGCCAGCACTCAGCTTCGTAGGCGAGGCTGCGCCAGACCTTTACGGCCGTGTCGACGTCGGCTTCGTCAGGAGGGGAGAAGAAGCGATACTCCCGATCCCGAGCTGGCTGTACAAGGAAGGCTGGCACTACGACCTGGACGCAGTGAAGTCAGGCTTCTCGAAGTCTCTGAAGGCAGGCGGCTCCTAGCCTGCCGAGATGCTTACCTTCATCACCTTTGTCGTCCGCCTGCTTGGCGAGACGCTGACGACGTCCCTCACACCCACCCTCACACCTCCCCTGCCGCTGCCCACACCGTAGAGCCTGGCGTCTGCCTGCCTGTCCAGCCTCAGCTCAACCCTGCAGCCCCAGGGCACAGTGTACCTGAGCGGGTGCTCTGCCACACCCTCCCTCGACGTGTATGTCGGGACAATGTGGCATATGCCTATCTCGTTGCTGTCTATAACAGTGAACCTGTCCGCGTCCAGCCAGTCGCCTAGCCTCAGTTTATCCACGTACGAGAAGTACCCGGTGGAGCCTGCCCTAGTGCACACGACGACGCCGTCGCCTATCGCTGCCTCCCTTATCATCCTCCCCTGCCCGCTCACAGTCAGCCTGTACCTTATGCAGTTGCTCTCAGCCCCCCTCTGCATGTAGACGTCTGTGAAGACGTCGCCCAGCCTCGCACCGTTCTTCGTGACTTGGAGCCTCTTGTACTCGACGATCCCGTACCTCCCCCTCGCAATATCCTTCAGCGCCTCACCCAGGTCCTCCAGGTAGACAGAGGCCAGGTGAGCCTTGGACCCTGTGGCTGCATCAGACCTGACACCTACGAAGAGGAGAGGCACGGACTCTGTCCGCCCGAACTTGCCGAATACTCCGTCCCCACCAACAACTATACCGAAATCAGCACCATCCCTGACCACCTTCATACCGGCGCCCCTTGCTATCTTTGCAACCTCGCCCCTTCCAACCTTCGGCCTCTCCGGGTCGAGCATCACCTTTACCCTCATACTTCACCACCCGCCTGCCTGTCGCCCATATACTCGGTGATGCTACCCTCCCTCCCAACCCTCTCCCTCCCGCCGCTTTCGATGAATCTTTTCGCCCTCTCCCCCACCTCCTCCTGCCTCTTCGTTGCTATCCCTAGCATCTTCATCATCTGGACTGAGTTCTCGACAGCGAAGCCCCTGAAGTGGTTGTTGAAGTAGCCGAAGGCAGACCTTGCCTTATCAGCTATCTCCTTCACCCTTGGGACCCATGGCCTCAGCTCCGCCTCCCTGTACCTGTAGTTGTACCAGGGCCTGCTCCCCCTCCCGTGCCACCTGATCAGAGCGAAGTCCGCTGTCACCTCAGTCTCGGGAGGCAGGAGTGGCTCGTCCACTATCACAGTGGCCACGTTCCTATCCCTCAGCGCAGACCTTGGCTCCTCCCTCAGCCACGAGGGGTGCCTGAACTCCACCGCCAGCCTCACGTCCTCCGGGAAGACGTCCAGGTAGTCCTTCAGCCTTCCGAAGCCTTCCTCGTAGGTGAAGCTTGGCGGTAGCTGCAGCAGAAGAGGCCCGAGCTTCCCCCTCTCCATCAGGGGCTTCAGGAGCTCCAGAAACCTCAGCGTGTCTGCCTGAACACCCTTCGAGACATCAAGCCTCTTGTCGTGAGTTATCAGCCTCGGCACCTTGAGAGAGAAACAGAACACGTCGGGCGTGTACCTCGCCCACCCTATCACAGTCCCCCTCGAAGGGTAGGAGTAGAACGTCGAGTCGACCTCGACCGTGTTGAAGACGCCCGAGTAGAAGGAGAGCTTGTTTGTCTTCTCGCTAGGATAAAAGACGCCGACCCATTCGCTGTAAGACCAGCCGGACGTCCCTATCCTTATGTCCGACATCGATTTCCTCCTTCATCCGGGCCTCATCCGATTTAAGCTGATGGGTGGAGCCGAGCCAGACTCTCCCTCTCCCAGAAGAGAAGAAGGACGCTCCTCTCAAGAATCCTCTCCCCTCCCAGCCTCTCTTCCATCCTCTTCACTATCTCCTCGTTGACCTCCTCTGGAACGTCCCATGTCACGGAGTGCAGCCCCGACCTGTACTCGGAGAGGAGCTCCCCCGGCCTGAACAGAGCCCTGTACCTGACAACCTCCTCCTTCGGCGAGGGTCCGACGGCCACTGCGAGGTCCCTCTCCCCCCTCTTCAGGCCTTGCATCGGGAAGCCCATGCTCTCCCTCAGCTCAACGTACAGGTCCCTGGGCCTCACATCCTGTAGCTCCTCGACCACAGTCACTACACCCCTCCTGCACACCCTTACCATCTCCGCAAGGGCCATCCTCCAGTCCCTCGCAAGGTGCAGAAAGTGGACTGAGAGGGCGCAGTCGAAGGATCCCGGAGCGAATGGAAGAGACTCCGCCTCCGCGATGACTATGTCCTCCACCCCCTTGGCCCTGGCCTGCTCGATCATGAGCCTAGAGACGTCTATACCAGCTACCTCCAGCCCCGCGGCCGCCATCGGGGCTGCGAACTTCCCTGTACCGACGCCCACGTCCAGGAAGCTGCACCTGCGAACCTCTCAGCAAGCCTCGAGACTACCCTGTCCATCACTTCCCTGCTAAGTGACCTTGTAGCATCGTATACGTTTGCTACCTTGTCAAAACCACGATTCTGCCTGCCCTGCCCCTCACACAACAGGGACCCAGCCAGGCCTGCTCGACCATGTGGCGATCGCGTCGTGCGCATGAATCGACTCGAAGCACCTTCCGCTTACGAAGAGTGCCGAGGGGAACCTCTTCACGCACTCCCTCACGAGGTCCTCTGCGAACCTTGGGTTGTCCTGCGCCTCCAGTATCTTCTTCGCCTCCTCCACCCTCTTCATCTCCTCCCTGGGGGCGGCGGAGAAGCACTCCTGGACCTTACCGACTGTGGCCGCAAGGTCAAGTGGCGACGAGCTCCTAAGAACAAGGGTTATCCTTGCCCTCTGCATGTGCCCTATCCCTATCATCTTCTTGCTGCACGGGCAGGCTGTCATCCCGTCGACCACGAACTGGTAAGTCAGAGCACCCCTCTCCCTCGCGCGTATCTTTACACCAGCGAACTGGTCGGAGTACGGAAGGTCGAAGGAGCATGTGACCTCTGAGCCCGGCTGTGTCCTGTTCACCTCCCTGCATATCCACCTGAGCCAGTCCTCTATCCTCTCGCTCCTCCTGCTCGAGGCTGCCCTAACGAGCCTGCTCATGTGGACACCCCTGTGGAGCCCTGTAGCTGTCTGGATCGAGACTGTCACGGGGAAGCAGATCGAGCCGTTCCTGTACAGGACCTTCAGGTCTGCAATGCCTGCCATTACTGAGACAGGCGCGGGCTCCACCTGGACGTCAGCGCTCGTGTCTATGTACTGAGAGTCCTGTGCTGCCTTCCCCTTTTCTTCCAACTCTCTGGCCGCGCCCCAGCGGGCTTTTAAGAATCTTTCCACGCTCTTCAGCCCAGGCCTGGGGAGAGGGGGTCCTCAAAACCGGCCTCTGCGAATGCCTTTGCCCTTGCCCTGCACCCGTCGCAGTCCCAGCAGTGCTCCATCCCGTCCCCGTGGCAGCTCCATGTGAGCTCGAGGGGCACTCTCAGCCTGACTGCCAGCCCTATCACCTCAGCCTTCGTCCTCTCCCTGAGTGGCCTCACTATCCTTGTCCTCCTCTCGCTCAGCGCAACGGAGCCCTGCCAGAGAGCTGCCTGCAGCTTCCTGAAGAAGCCCTCGCTCGTGTCCCTGAACACACCACTATCGTCCCTGTTGTGTCCACCAATTATGTAGTCAGCCCCGACCACCTCGGCCAGGGAGCCCGCAATCGAATAGAAGACTGCGTTCCTGCCAGGTATGTATGTGGCAGGCATCCCAGCGGAGCCGGTACCCCATATCTCCTGCGCCTCCCTCATGTCAGGAAGCCTTACCACCCTGTGCTCCAGCACGCGTGCTGCCCTGGCCATCCTCCGAGCCGCCCTCAGCTCAGACCTGGCTATCCCACCGTACTTCATTGTTAGCGCCACTGTCTCGTAGCCCCTCCTCTTCGCGATATACAGGCAGGTCGCCGAGTCTATCCCACCCGAGAGGAGGACTATCGCCCTTTTCGTCCTCTCCCCACCGCGTCCCTGTGGACCTGGGCGAGAAGATGTGTCCCCTTGTTGAGCCCCTCGTAGACGTACACACCCACAGCCTCCACGTTCTCAGGCATCCCTGGCGCTATCCTCGAGAGGAGCTCCCTTGCCATATTCTCGACCGTTGCCTCCCCCTCCAGCAGGACAGTAGTCGCCTTCGGTGCCGTTATCCTGAACTCCCCGTGGACTGTCCTGAAGCTCAGAGTGACCCTCCCGTCCCTCTCATCGACGACATACTTTCTGCTTATGAACAGCTTGTGGTCAAGCCCCCTTATCGCACCTCTTATCCTCTCCTTCGCAATGCCGAAGTCTACGACCATCCCGTCGACAGGCCTCCCCACTATCTCGACTAGGGCGGATGACGTGTGACCGTGCATCACCGAGCACTTCTGAGTGTGCGGCAGTATGTGCGCGTAGTCGAAGTTGAACGAAGGGTCGTCCAGGAAGATTGTCTGCCTCCTCCCGCCGTCCCTCCCTCCCATCCCCACAACCCTTATCCCGCTGTCGAACCTGTCGCTCCTCTCACCCGACCTGGTTATCAGCACAGACCTCCTCCTCCACTCGCCGGCGCCCTCAGGCACCTCGTCCACGAAGACAAACGTCCCGTTCACCTCGAAGTCTGCCCTTCCCCCTCCTCCCGGGAGCTCAACTCCCTCCCTGTAATTCACACCCAGTGCGTCGAGAATCCCTGCCACTGCCGCGTGAAGGCTGCTCCTGTACCTCCTCCCGCCCCTCCTGTACTCCCTTGCGTATCCGCCCTTCCCTAGCTCCCTCAGCCTGGGTGCTATCCTGGCTACAAGGCTCTGCTCCATGACTGGTGCCAGCCGTTCCCTCTCTGTTTATAGCGTTTGCCCGCCTGACGTGACTGTTTTATATCGTCCTGCAGCCTCGCCGGGCCCGTGCGGCCGTGATCTAGTGGTTAGGATAGGGGCTTCCCAATGGCAGACGAGCCGGGAAGGCCTCTCGCCCGGGTCCGAATCCCGGCGGCCGCACCTCCGCTTCACAGGCAACGTCCGCAGCCTGAATAGCCGCCTCCGGCCAGGTATAGCGCTCGCGCCTCACAGGACAATCTGCACTGTAACGGCCGTCCAAGGCGGAAGTAGATTGGCCTGAGAAAAGTTCCACTCGCCGGGCCACGTCATCCTTCACGCATACAGTCAGGCGTATCCGCCCACAGCCACTCTGCATTCACGGGGACGCTCGTCAGAGCCTCGACGGCCGCTCGACCGTAGACTCCTGGGTGACACGAGAAGGAACAGGTGCTCGCAGGATTACCTCTTCCGGCCCAGTAAAGTTTGGGAAGTGGAAAGCGTAATTAGAGAACGATGATGAGAACGGGTATCATGACTTGAGCTGGGCGATAGTCATGGACACTTCCGTTACCGTCACACCCAAGTTCTGCGAAACTGCTGCGTAGTCCTCGGCGGTGAAAGCGGAAACGACCTCAGTGGTCCTTTCCTGGCCGACTATGGCAGACGCCTCTCTCTTCAGGTCGCTCAGTTCTGCATCAGAGTACAACAGGAGCGCGTAGATGTCCGCAATGTCCTTCAGCCGTTTGTGCTCCTTGCCCCTATTTGAGACGGAGTTCAGTTTGGTTGCCAGCAACACCTCGGGCTTGGGCAAGATGAGTTTCGCACCGAACTCCTCAACCATGACGAACTTCTTCCTGTCGAAGACCTCCGAGAGCAACGGCTCGTCGATTGGCACGAACCCAAGCACCTCCTTGGCACGAGGATGGATCCTATCGACGATAGGATCGATGTACATGTCGAAGATAAAGGACTGGTTCACCTTCTTTGCCTGTTCCTCTGACAGCTCCTCTCTCGTCTCTGTGTGGATGTGCTTCACATACCGAAAACTGATCGGCCTGAAGCCGACATCGCTGATTCTCCTGATGACTTTGGCGAATACTGAATTCCTGAGGTCGGAATCGGTCCAGGACGGGTCCATGTGAAAGCCAAGGTCAATGTCCCGGGAGCCCATAAAATTCCGTCCTTGCGAAGCGCTGAAGTTCTTGTTGACTGTGACGTAGATCGCCCATCCTCAGAGAAGACAGATCTGTCCCCCAAGCTCCTTGAGGACCTTGGAGAGTTGTGACCGGGAGACATGCATTTCATAGTCTTGGTAAAAAGACATTCTTCAACTCTTTCTCCATCAGCATCTCGGCCGCTTCCACACACACTCCGCCTTCGCTGAGCAGGTCAACTATCAACTGAGGTATGGAGACGATTTTAAGACCATCCCGCTCGGAGGAACGGTAGAAGACCTGCTCGTCCCCGATCAGCACACGCGTGTTCCCCTTCCCTACAAGTCCCTCCTTCGACAGCAGCCTGTGCCACTGCGGTAGCTCTTTCGGCCTGATGTAAAAATCGAACCTGGAGGGAAAGAGGTAGTTCTGGACGAGGTTCTCGGCCTGATATGTTGTGAATGCGTAGGCGAGGCTTGTCCTGCTTATCACCTCCAGCGGCTTCCTCAGCATATACTCCCTCCTGCTGGGTTCCAGCCGCCACTTCTGCCACAGCGCCATCAGCCTCCTGTAGTCAGTCACCCTTGTTCCTTGCAGCATGCCCCCACGTTCCAGGTTTCTCAGGAGTTCGTGGACCCATGGGTACGATCCTTCGGATTCCTTGGCAATCCTGTATTTCGACAGGTTTCCGGACGGGCTGTTCAGCAATATCCGGAGCACCCTCTCTCTGATTGTCCCTCTTCTCTCAGGCATCTGACCACCGACTATGTAGGTAATGCTCGTGATTAGTATTCATTGCCGATATATCGGTAAGTATTAGACTATTTAAGCTCTACCTATACTGCGAAAAGGCATTCGTGACCATGATATCTCTCCATTCACATGGGATGATCCGAAGACCATGGATAGTTGACGGGGAAAGGCATCTTCGCCACTGACGAATTTTCATACCAGAGCGCCACAATTTTTTCGGCATGTAGCTTGTCGAGCAGCCCCACCGAGGCAAGCATCGGACAGCAAATCATCCGATCCATCCAAGCGGAAGAAGGCTTGCCTGCCAGTGCCGCCAGTTGCGCAACACCTCAACGCCGCTTTGGGACATCTCGTCGTCATCGGTCTTGCTGAGAGCGCAAAGGCTTTCGTTACTAGCCTCTTCCCCGGTCCGTCGCAGGCTGCCCTCGAAGATGAATCGGGCGCAGGAATTCACGCATTATTCATTCGGGCTTTCCCGGAACAACTCTGTCGCGCCCGGAGCCTGCCTCATTCCCTTGTGTCCAGCACCCTCACTGCCTCTTCTGTCACGAGAAGCCTGTCCGTGGATACCTTCTCGTCAAGCACGAAGATAAGCATCCTCTGGAAGCTTACCCCGCACTTCTCCCTCACGTACGTGGCGACGTCAAGCTTCTTCAGCACGACTGTCAGCTCCCTTACGTTCATCAACGCCGCTCAGCCCTCACTCCAGGCTACTATCGCCTTGTATTCAAAAAATTCGAGCATCTGCTCCAAATCTTTAATCAAGCCGCCATCCGCCTCAGTGCCTCTATCGCCTCCTCCACGTGCCTCTTCGGCTCGAACTGCGACGCGAAGACGTGCCTCACGACGCCGTCCCTGTCCACGACGAAAGTTACCCTCCCGGGTATCACGCCGAGCGTGCTCTTCACGCCGTAGACCTTCCTCACCCTTCCTCCCCTGTCGCTCAGCAGAGTGAAGCCTGCGCCGCACTTCTCTGCGAAGCTCTTGTGGCTCTCCTCCGTGTCTGAGCTTATCCCGAGCACCTCAGCTCCCATCTCCCTTATCTCTCCGTACTTCTGCCCGAAGTGCATCGTCTCTGCAGTGCACCCTGCAGTGAAGTCCTTCGGGTAGAAGTATATCACAACGTTCGCCTTCCCCCTGAAGTCGCTCAGAGACACCTGCCTGCCATCCTGGCTCGGTAGCGTGAAGTCAGGCGCCCTCTCCCCAACCCGTATCATTCCATCGTAAGGAGCACCAGCCAGGATAAATTTCTTACGTGCCCTCTGTTATCTTCTTCAGCGTGAGCGAGCCGTTCCTTATCTCGAGCTCGTAGACCTCGTTCACGTCAAGCCTCATGCCAAGCATATCGTACTCTGTCTCTGTGAGCACCATCGTGACCTTCGCGAAGCCCATCTCCCTGACCTGAGGTATGAAGCCCATCGACTGGAGCTGGGAGAGCATCCCCTGTATCACCCTCCCCTCATCAGTTGCCTGGTACTGGTCGGGCCTCCTCACATCCCTCACCTCGACAAGCTCTATCTGCTTCGCTGGAAGGCCTGTGAGCGGGTCAGTCACGCTCGATATCCTGTTAACCTTCACCCTTGCCATCTTTTCGCCGCCACACCTTCCAGGCTATAAACACACTTTCAAGCACGCTACTGCTGCTCCTGCTCCTGTGGCGCGTCTCCAGCTCCCTCACCCTCTGCCTGCACTCCTGCCTGCCTGGCGACAGCCTCGACGTACTCTGGCGTCAGAACCCTGGCCATCGACAGGTTCACCAGGCTATTCGTAGACGCCTCCCCAGTCACCCTTCCTATCCTTCCTCTGAGCTGCCTCCACTTCAGCCTGCTGTTCCCGCTCTTCGAGGTGTAGATTATCCCGAGTATGTCCCTAGCGTTGATGAATGTGATGTCCCTTATCTTCTTCAGCGTCACCTTGTCGGCCGCCTCTATGTATATCGAACCCTGGTCCCCCTCCTTCTCCGGGAAGACCTCAGGGTCCCTAAGGTAGGACTCGGGTATGAAGCTCCTGCATGTGCTGTTTATCAGGAACCTCCTGAAGCTCTCCAGGTTGCACGTAACGTCTATCTCTACCAAAGCCGCCTTACACTCCGAAATCCCGACTGGTTATAAACTAATATCCTGTTCTGGTGTGTTGCATGATTTGAGTTAATAATCCAAAGATTTTGATTCGAGTGTGCTTGTATCGATAGGACGATCTCCCTCGCATGTCTGACAAGCGGGACTGGCACAGCTACAACGAGGCTCTCGTGAGAAGGGGGGAGCTGGACCTCGACTCCTCGGTGCTTGAGGAGTGGAGGAAGAGGGAGCTGAAGAAGGCTAACGACGGGAAGGTCGGGGAGGAGCCCTGCCTACCACTACCCGGAGTCGTACATCAGGCTCCTCACCTTCGTCAGGCTCCTCTTCCACCAACCAGCCCTACAGGCAGACCGAGGGTTTCGTACATTTCCTCTCCAGGTTCGTGAAGTGGAGG
>Ga0080006_1173869_pt1 | contig 86602 bp, 70 predicted proteins | sample RS3BMetagenome_FD_69209 | JGI IMG/M metagenome (GOLD analysis project Ga0080006, IMG submission 69209) | Ferric oxide microbial mat and aquatic microbial communities from Rainbow Spring, Yellowstone National Park, USA - RS3B (SPADES... ... | reverse complement strand
CGGAGGGGGTAGAGATGGTGATGCCGGGGGACAACATTGAGATGACGGTGGAGTTGATCCAGCCGGTAGCGATGGAAGAAGGGGTGCGCTTCGCCATTCGAGAGGGAGGTCGCACCGTCGGCGCTGGCGTCTGTACCAGGATCGTCGAGTAAGGATATAGAGGGTATCCACAAGGCAGTACTTGAAGCAGTACCCAAACGCAGGGCACCCTTACAATGATGATGAGCCATACGTGCCGTCTCATTATAAGGGTACTCTGATAGTTGCCCTGTCTTGTGGGTACCCTATTCGCACATTCGTGTGCCCACTGTTGTTACATTGTGATATACTCCTACTAGTTCCATAATTATAGCGCGCCTTCGCAAGCCATCAGCGGCATTGGCGCGCATGATGAAAAATTGTAGCGAGCCAAGCTTAGTAAGACGGAGTGCAAGATGGCAAGCAAAGGTAAAGAGAACAGGATTGTGGTGACTTTGGCTTGTATCCAATGCAAGAGCCGCAATTATAGCACTTCCAAGAATAAGAAGAACAATCCTGAACGTCTCGAATTACGTAAGTATTGTCCCACCTGCCGGACGCATTATGTACACCGCGAGACGAAGTAGTTTCTAACCAGCAAGTAGCGCGTGTCAGAAGTAACGCGACAGAGGTACCCTTGTGGGTACCTGCCCCCCATTACTGGTCGAGAAAGGTTAAACGTGACAAACAAAATGGCTGAAAAGAAGAAACAGGCTAGCCAGAGTTCGGCAAGCAGCCAGGCGCAGGTCACTGAGCTAGCGAAGGCGCGGGGTAGTGGGAAGGAGCAACCCACCAGAAGCGCTAAGGCCACGACGAGCAGTGAGCGCCGGGAGGGAGCTAAGGTGGTAAGTAAGCAACCCGCTCGACGCGAGACAAAGGGGCCGTCCTCGCTAGAAAGCTGGCTTCGTCGTAATAGTGCGGGCCGCTTTGTGCTTGAGGCTTATAATGAACTGCGCCATAAAGTGACCTGGCCCACATTTGAAGAAGCCAGAAATATGACCATCGTGGTGATCCTGCTCTCGGCGGCGGTTGGCGCTGTGCTAGGCCTGGCCGACTATGGACTGACACAACTCTTCTTGCTGCTGGGTAAGTAGCTTCGTCATCAGGATTATTAAGAAGGAAGAAGCCGTGGTTACTGAACATACCAGCGAGAACGGGCAGAAAGAATCTTCCGAAGCAAAGACGGCTGAAAGAGCCTGGTATGCAATCCATACATACTCAGGCTATGAAAACAAGGTAAAGAGCCATCTCGAAGCGCGTATCGCCTCTATGGACATGCGCAACAAGATTTTCCGCGTCATCGTGCCAATGGAAGAGGAAGTGGAGATCAAACAGGGGCAGCGGCGCACAGTACAGCGCAAGGTCTTTCCCGGCTATGTGCTGGTCGAGATGATTATGAGTGATGAGGCCTGGTATGTCGTTCGTAACACCCCTGGTGTCACTAGCTTTGTTGGTTCTGGCAATCGCCCCGTGCCGCTACAGGAGCATGAGATCAAAGCCATCTTGAAGCAGGTCACGAAGGAGAGCGAGAAACCCAAAGCAAAGGTCAGCTTCACCAAAGGCCAGAGCGTGCGTGTGATCGATGGCCCGTTCTCAGAGTTTATTGGCACGGTCAGCGAGATTAATCCTGACCGTAACAAAGTGACGGTGCTGGTCTCCTTCTTCGGACGTGAGACCCCCGTTGTCCTGGATTTCCTCCAGGTCGAGAAAATTTAACACCCGTAGGGGCGTGATTGATCACGCCCCGGTTGCTGGCCGAAAAGAGGACAGGGCGTGATGAATCACGCTCTGGTTGCTGGTCGAAAAGAGGACAGGGCGTGATGAATCACGCTCTGGTTGCTGGTCGAAAAGAGGACAGGGCGTGATTGATCACGCCCCGGTTGCTGGCCGAAAAGAGGACAGGGCGTGATGAATCACGCTCTGGTTGCTGGTCGAAAAGAGGACAGGGCGTGATGAATCACGCCCCTACGGGGATAATCAGGAGTTTGAAACGGTATGGCAAAGCGTGTGAAAGCTGTAGTGCGACTACAGATTCCGGCTGGAAAGGCTACACCCGCGCCTCCTATTGGTACCGCGCTTGGCCCACAGGGCGTCAATATCATGATGTTCTGTAAGGAGTACAATGCGCGTACTGCGGATCAGGTCGGGATGATTATTCCTGCCGAAATTACCATTTACGAGGATCGTTCGTTTACTTTTATCACCAAGACGCCGCCTGTGGCCGATCTGCTGCGCAAGGCGGCTAACATTGAGAAAGGCTCGCCCACCCCGAATAAGACCAAGGTAGGGTCTATTGACCGTGCCAAGCTGCGCGAGATCGCTGAGATCAAGATGAAGGACTTGAATGTCCACGACATCGAGGCCGCCGAGCGCACGATTGAGGGCACGGCTCGTAGTATGGGCATCACGATCACAGCTTAGTATACAGACAAACAGCCCGCAAGTCACTGCGGTTCACAAGCCTCAAGGAGGGCATTTGCAATGGCGAAACACGGAAAGAAATACCTGGAGGCGGCCAAACTGGTGGAAGCGAACAGGCTCTACCAATTGAAGGACGCCATCGGGTTGCTGAAGAAGATGAACTATGTGAAGTTCGACCCCACCGTCGAGGTTCACATGAAGCTTGGCGTCGATCCCCGTCATGCTGATCAGATGGTGCGTGGCGTGGCCATGCTTCCCGCCGGTACCGGCAAAGAAGTAAAAGTACTCGTATTCGCGCAAGGCGAGAAGGCCGCTGAAGCAGAGGCGGCAGGCGCGGACTTCGTCGGTCTCGATGACCTGATTAAGCAGATTGAAGGCGACTGGTTCGGTTTTGATGTCGCCATCGCTACCCCGGATGTGATGGGCAAAGTGGGCCGCCTGGGTAAAAAACTCGGCCCACGCGGTTTGATGCCTAGCCCTAAAGCTGGTACAATCACAATGGACCTGGCCCGCACGATCCGTGATGTAAAGGCAGGGCGCGTTGAGTTCAGGGTCGATAGAACCTCGCTTCTGCATGTTCCGGTCGGCAAACTCTCGTTTAACGACGACGCTTTATACGCCAATATCGTTTCGGTTCTTGACGCCGTAGTGCGTGCGCGTCCATCCGGCGCGAAGGGCACCTATGTGAAGAGTATTGTTCTCTGCTCCACGATGTCGCCCAGCGTGCGCCTGGATGTGCCGTCTACACTGGCACTCAAAATTGCATAACCGTTGTTTGACTGCGTGATCCTGAGACTGCAAGTATACCGACAGGTATCGAAATAGCCTTATACGCTAGCTTGCCGAGGAACCAACACGAACAGTAAGCACATCTGATAGATAATACAGATGAACAAAATAATCCGGGTTCCGGTATGCGGACGTGATAACTCTCTTCCCTATACCGGCGGCCCGACGCAGGGACAGGCTTACCACATCCCTGCGTCGGGCCTCTTCCCAGGCTATTTTGTGAGCATACTTTCTGGCCCTCGGTATCATCTGCCGAGGGCCTTTTTTATAGCACTAAACTTATGCCGGAAAGGAGGGGAAAGGCACCCATGCCAACTGAGGCAAAAAGCAAGACCATTGACGAGCTGTCTGATAAGCTTCAGCGCGCCGCCGTGGCCATCCTGATTCAGACCCAGGGCCTGAACGTCAAGGATATGAACGAGCTGCGTAATAAGCTGCGTAGCTCTAATATTGAGGTAAAGGTTGCCAAGAACACGCTGCTGCGCATCGCCGCCGAGCGTAACCATATGACCGCTCTGAACAGGAAGATGTTTGAGGGTCAGACCACCGTCGTCTTTGGCTATGATGACGAGGTGGCCACTGCAAAGGCCATCAGCGACTATATACGCACTTCAAAAGTTGTGGTTCTCAAATCGGCTATTCTCGGTGGCAATCCACTGAGCGCGACAGAGGTCGAGAACCTGGCCAAGCTACCCGGCGGCAAGCAGCAAACGCGCGCCGATGTCGTCGGCACTGTCCAGGGACCCCTGTCCCAGGCCTATGGTTTGTTGACTGCGCCACTACGCGATCTATGTTTTGTGCTACAAGCACGTGCCGATCAACTCAAGAGCGGAACATCCGCTACCGAATAAGAAGGGAGAAACTACTATGTCCGTTGCAAGCATCATTGAAGAGATCGAGAAGTTGAATGTTCTGGAGCTGGTTGAGCTGAGCAAGGCCCTCCAGGAGCGCTGGGGTGTCAGCGCCGCCGCCGCCGTGGCTGTCGCGGCACCCGCCGCCGGTGCCGCCCCTGCTGCCGCTGAGGCTGCTGCGCCTGCCGAGGAGAAGACCGAGTTCGATGCTATCCTCAGTGAGGTTGGTCCCAACAAGATCAATGTCATCAAGGTCGTGCGCGAGCTGACCGGCCTGGGCCTCAAAGAGGCCAAGGCCGTCGTTGATGAAGCCCCCAAGCCCATTAAGGAAGGCGTCTCGAAGGAAGAGGCCGAGAAGATTGCCGCCAAGATGGCCGAGGTGGGCGCGAAAGTCACCATCAAATAACATTCTCATAGCGAGAATGTTCTGGATAGCCGTGAGCAGGATGCCCACCAGGGGTATTGCAAAAATGACGGGCAAAAACTGCACCGCCTCATACTATGGGCGACCAGCAGAGCGACCCTGGTGGGCACCTGCTCACGCTCATCTCTTCCAGGAGTCGCTCTACCGTAAGACGGCGACTCATTGCGTGAACTCGCCATCCATGTTATAATGCGTCCATAGTTTATAATGTTATCTTGTACCACCGTGGGAGGTGAATTGAGAGCGTGGCATTAACAGTCGAACAGAAAAAAGAGATTATTGAGTCTGCTCGCATTCATGAAGCCGATACCGGCTCGCCAGAGGTGCAGATTTCCTTGCTGACCAATCGTATCAACCAGCTTACCGAGCATCTGAAAGTCCATAAACACGATCTTCACTCACGTCATGGTCTGATGCTGATGGTTGGGCAGCGTCGCCGTTTGCTTGCTTATCTAAGCAGAAAGAGTCCCGAACGCTATCGTGCATTGATCACGCGGCTAGGTCTGCGCCAGTCAAAGAAACAGGGCCGCTAGCCATCTATAGTGTGGATGCGGTCGGGCGGGCATCATACCAGTGCATGGCCTCCCCAGTTCAATGCCGGCTAACCCACCCGACCGTGACTCCATTTTTCCCTCTTCATCTCATGCCTATATCCTGCCGCTCAAGGGGCAGTGAGACCCAAGCAATAGCCTGAACTTAACGGAAGCGAAGCGAAAGAGAGTAGAGAGTAAGACGAAAGAGAGAGTTTGAAGAATTCCTGACATGTGAGAAGGTAGAGCAGGTAGAGGATAGTAGAAGCAGATAGCAAGGCAGTAAAGTACACATCTATAGGCAACACAACACAGGCAGTAGAGCGAGTGCCATCGTCCGTTGAGAGACACAAGGGATGTCAGGCCGCTGACACACTTGTTTACCCACGAAACTGAAACTGTGTTTGTCGAATAACAATTGAAATGCAACGTATGGGGTGTTAATCATCGGAGGAACTATGATTCATCGTCAAGAAGCTGTCATCGGCGGTCGCGTAATGAGCATTGAAACCGGTCGAGTGGCAGAACAGGCTAATGGTGCCGTACTGGTGCGCTACGGCGATACCGTGATTCTTGCAACGGCAGTCGGAAGTGATGAACCACGTGAGGGTATCGACTTTTTCCCTCTCACTGTTGATGTAGAAGAGCGCATGTATGCCGCCGGTAAAATTCCCGGCGGCTTTATCAAACGCGAGGGTCGGGCTTCAGAACATGCCATCCTCGCCTGCCGTCTCGCTGATCGTCCTCTCCGCCCACTCTTCCCTAAAGGTTATCGCAACGACGTCCAGATTATCATTACCGTCCTTTCCGTCGATCAGGAGAATGATCCTGATATTCTAGGCATCGTCGGCGCGTCCGCTGCGCTCAGCATCTCGGATATTCCCTTCGCCGGTCCCGTCGGTGCGGTGCGTGTCGGCTATATCGATGACCAACTGGTCATCAATCCCACTGAGCCGCAGATGGCGCAGAGCCGACTCGATCTGGCTATCGCCGGCACCGCCGATGCCGTCATGATGGTTGAGGCAGGCGCGAAGGAACTGCCCGAAGCGCTGATGTTGGAAGCGGTGCGCTTCGGACACGAGGCGCTGCAAGATATCATTCGCATGCAAGAGAAGCTAATGCAGGCGGTCAATGTCGTCAAGCGCCCCTTCACGCCTCCGGTCGCAGACGCAGAACTCCAGGCCAGAGTAGCTGAATTTGTACGCCCGCGCTTTGAGGAGGCGGTAAATAATGTGAGCAAAACCGCGCGCGCGAACGCGCTTAACGCCGTACAGGACGAACTCATTGCGACGCTCGGCGCTGAGATGCCGGACCGCCTGAAAGATATCATCACCTTCTATGAGAAGGAATTGAAATCTTACGTTCGTAACAATATTCTCGATCATGGCATTCGTCCCGATGGGCGCGACCTCAAGACCATCCGTCCCATTTCCTGTGAGGTTGGTTTGTTGCCGCGCACGCACGGCTCCGCCATCTTCACACGCGGTCAGACTCAGGTGTTGAGCGTGGTGACACTCGGTTCTCCCGGCGATGAGCAGATACTGGATGGCCTGGGCCTGACCGAGAATAAGCGCTTTATGCATCACTATAACTTCCCGCCTTTCTCCACGGGTGAGAGTCGTCCCTTGCGCGGCCCCGGTCGCCGCGAGATTGGTCATGGGGCGCTGGCCGAGCGCGCTATCGCTCCGGTCATTCCGTCGCAGGAAGAATTTCCCTACACCATTCGCGCCGTTTCCGATGTCCTCTCCTCGAATGGCTCGACCTCCATGGGCTCGGTCTGCGGCACTACGCTGGCACTAATGGATGCCGGTGTGCCTATTCACGCCCCGGTGGCCGGTGTAGCGATGGGCCTGGTCATCGGCGAAGGTGAGCGCGAGGGCAAATGGGCCATCCTCAGCGACATTCAGGGTATCGAGGATGCGCTGGGCGACATGGACTTCAAAGTCGCCGGTACCGCCGACGGCGTAACCGCTTTGCAGATGGATATTAAGGTCAAGGGTATCACCTACGACATCATGGCAAAGGCGCTGGAACAGGCACGCGAAGGCCGCATGTTTATCATGGAGAAGATGCTCGACACTATCGACGCGCCGCGTGAAGAACTCTCCGAGTATGCGCCACGCATCCAGAGCATCAAGATCAATCCCGATAAGATCGGCACCGTCATTGGCCCCGGCGGCAAGACTATCCGCAAGATTCAAGAAGAGACCGGTGCCAAGATCGACATTGAAGATGATGGCACCGTCAACATTTCCGCAACCTCCGGCGAATCTATGCAGGCGGCCATTGACGCGGTGCGCGCGCTGACCGAGGAGGTTGAGGTTGGGCGCATCTACACCGGCACCGTGCGTCGCCTGGTGGACTTCGGGGCCTTCGTCGAGATCCTGCCCGGCAAAGAGGGCCTGGTGCGCACCTCTCAGCTTGCCGATTACCAGGTTATGCGCCCGGAGGATGTGGTTTCCGTTGGCGATGAGATCACCGTCATGGTCATTGAGGTTGATTCACAGGGCCGTATCAATCTCTCGCGCCGCGCGGCTCTGAGTGGCGAAATGCCCTCTCAGGCCGAGATGGAGCATGATCGCGGCGGACGTGGTGGCAGTCGTGGGGGCGGTGGGCGTCCGGGTGGCTCTTACGGTGGTGGCGGACGCGATGGCTCTATGCCCGGTCGCGGCAGCTACAGTGAGCGCGGTGGCGGCTATAGTGATCGCAGTGATCGTGGCGGTTACGGTGGGCGTGAGCGCGGTGGTTACGCTGAACGTGGTGGCAGCGGTTTCGGTGGGCAGCGCCGCCCGATGGGCAATCCAGGCAGCAGTGGACGCAATAGCGGTGGCCCACGACGCGATAATGGCTTCGGTAGCCCACGTTCAGACCGTCGCTGGTAAGCAAAAAATACTATATATCAGGAGAGAGGCAAACATGGCATTGCCGTCAGAAGAGATACTGCAAGAGGTGGCATTAGAAGTCTCAACCTGTTCAAAGTGCAACCTCTGCAAAGGACGCACAAAAGCTGTTCCCGGCGAAGGGAATCCACACGCGCGCATCCTGTTCATTGGTGAGGGGCCGGGCTTCCATGAAGATAAGCAGGGGCGTCCGTTCGTCGGTCCTGCCGGTCAATTCCTCGATGAGTTGCTCAGCAGCATTAACTTGAAACGGTCTGATGTCTTTATCACCAACGTGGTCAAATGCCGTCCCCCCAATAACCGCGACCCGCTGCCTGAAGAGATCCAGGCCTGCGATGATTACCTGGAACGGCAAATTGCCGCCATCAACCCTACTGTGATCGTGACGCTCGGTCGCTATTCGATGGCGAAGTTTTTCGGTAGCGAGAAGATCAGCACCATTCACGGGCGCGCGCGCAAGGTAGGCGGACGGCTCTGTATTGCCATGTACCATCCTGCCGCCGGTCTGCATCAGGCCAGCCTGAAAGATGTCATTCGCGCAGATTTCAAGAAAATCCCTCAGATCATTGAGGAGGCCCAGCGTACTCAGGGGCAGGCCGTGCCTGCCTCTGCTGTGAAAACACGTCCCAGCGACGAGCCACCACAGCAGCTCTCAATGTTTTAAGGTAGCGAGCAGAGCTACCACCGTCAACGAGCAAGGTGAGCGCCAGGGCACGCTCCTACAAGGATACGATACCCTTCTTGCCCGTATCATAGTTAGGAGCGTGCCCTGGCGCTCACCTTGCTCATCTACGAACATGGTCTTCCGGCGATAGAATAAGCTTCTTTCGGTGGTATAATTAATCAGGAGCAGTTTCGCACATTGTCCCCACGCGGGAATAAGTTTTTTACAGCAAGTGTTTAAAAGACTGTATGACATCAGTAAGAATTGTCTCGCTTCTGTGAGAAACGGTTTCTAACGAGCGGCAATGTATGAAGAGGTGTCTACACAGGAGCAGAACAATCATGAGAATCTATGTGGGGGGTCTCCCCTATCAAACCACGGAGCAGGAACTGGCGCGTCTCTTTGAGCAAACAGGCGAGGTTGTTTCCGCCTCGATCATTACAGATCGTGATACCGGACGCAGCAAGGGTTTTGGTTTTGTCGAAATGAGCAACGATGATGAGGCCCGCACGGCTATCGAACATCTGAACGGTACTCTCGTAGGCAACCGCACCATCACCGTCAACGAAGCACGCGAACGCCCATCCGGCGGTCGTGGTGGCTATCAGAGCCGGGATCGCCGTTCTAATGGCGGTGGCTACCGCGACAGACGCTACTAGTTGCACTGAGCCGAACAAAGGAGCAAGGTGAGCGCCAGGGCGCACTCTTACGATGAATAACGGGCAAAAATAGTATCGTATCATTGTAGGGGCGTGCCCTGGCGCTCGCCTTGCTCCTCTTCCTGATTATGTGGAAATATTGCGTGGTCGCGTGTAGAGCTTCTGATGTAGACGTTGCTCGGCAATAAAATTAGCGTACCAACGCCCTCACTTTCTGGACTACAAACCGCTAGCGTTCTTCATTCAGGTACATGCGTACATAGCTGCGATAACGGCGTTCATCAATTGTACCATCCTGGACAGCCTGCCGGATGGCGCAGCCTTCTTCATCGATATGAGCGCAGTCGGAAAATTCGCACTGGCCCAGGTAGGGACGGAACTCAACGAAGCAATGCGCTAAATCCTCCGGCTCAATATTCCAGGTTGCTAGCGCGCGAATACCGGCGGAGTCCGCCAGCCAGCCGCCTGCGGAGAGGGGGTAGAGGCGCGAACCGGTGGTAGTATGGCGTCCCTTGCCGGTGGCATCGCTGACCAGGCCCGTGCGTAGGGCCATGCCAGGCTCAAGCGCGTTGACCAGCGAGGATTTGCCGACGCCGGAAGGGCCGGTGAAGAGCGTGGTATGCTCTTTGAGCAGTTCGCGTAGTTCCTCGATCCCCTGTCCCGTCTGGGCGCTGGTGCGCAGCACGCGATAGCCAAGCCGTTCATAGAGCGCGATCATCTCATCGACCTCCGCTGCGTGCGGAAGGTCGGCTTTGTTCATACAGATCAGCACATGCAGCGAGGCCGCCTCACAGATGGCCAGGTAGCGGTCGAGGAAACTGAAATGAGGTTCCGGCTGTGCCATTGCCAGCACAATGGCTACCTGATCCAGGTTTGCCAGCAGGGTCTGTTGCATGGCTTTGCGTTCGGTCGAGCCAGCATCCTTCCGCGCCAACTCACTCTGGCGGGGAAGAATTTCTTCGATCACGCCGCTACCATCCGGCAGTCGGCGCACTTTGACATGATCGCCAACGGAGAGGCGCGTCGGCAGCGCCATCTGACTGCTATCATGCTTCTCCATGCGTTCAGTGCGGCGGGCAAAATCCGGGTCACTCAACGCACGCGCGCGCCGTTCACTGAACTTGGGTTGCGGCTTCGCCTGTTGCGCCTGTGCACGTGCGAAGGCTTTGCGCAATTTACCGCGCAGAACACAGCGAAGAGTGCCGACATCGGTATACACGTCGTAGATGCCATGCGCACCGCCCAACACCACGCCGTCCAGCATTTCCAGGTCATTTGTCGTTGTCAATCGTTGTTCCCTCCAGGAGCATAAGAACACGGTATAAGTGCGAAAAAGTGTCTATCGGCGCTCATACGCCCAGACACTGAGACACAAGGGAATAGGTACAGGGTCTACCGTGCGGAGGGAAAGGAGGGGAAACGCAGCCACGTCAGGTTCGCGCTCAGCCAGGACATCAAAACCATCGGCATACTTAGACCATCACACGATGTCGCAATGCTGGCCGGGCAGCGTCCACTCGTTGCCCTCTTGACGGTAAGACGGGGTGCATACAAAAGCAGAAAAAACCATCAGCAGTTTCCTCATGGCTCTGCACCTCCTTTGAACTGGCTTTGCCAGAATTCTAGCATTACAACAACAGCATACTAAAATGTACATGGGATTGTCAATATATCATGTATGCCCATTGACAACCCCGGCAATCTGTATCGCAAGTAACACTCATAGAGTAATACGTTCTCGGCACGCAAGAAATCACATCCCGGACGGGATGCGTTTGCGCCCCACCACAATCTGGCGCGTGCCGCGTCCGAGCGGTTTCCAGTTGTAGTCGCCATAAATTGCCTCAATGGCGAAACCGGTGGCCAGGAACAGCAGTTGCAGTTCGCGTGGGAAGAAGATGTGCATATCCAGTTTGGTCAGGTAGCGTTCATGTTCACCTGTGGCGAAGAATTTCTCGTGTGTCCAGGTGATATGCTGCACCTGCTCAATCTGGTCGTACTTGCGACTGCTATAGAGCAGCATGGTAAAGTCGTCGTCCGGTGACTCGATTTCGTCTTCCAGGTAAACATGTGAGGGGCGGTTGAGCGCGTCGCTCAGGTAATCGATATCCGGCAAGAAGGTATCAACCACGAAGCGCCCGCCTGGCTCCAGATGTGCGCAGGTGTTATGAAACGTTGCGAGCTGCTGATCGATATCGTAAAGATGGCAGACGGAGTTAAAGGGCAAGAAGATCAGATCAAAGCTGCCTTTATTGGCAAGTTGATAGGTACACATGTCGCCCTCGTGCAGTGTAACCCGTTGCCGAAGCGCCTCCGGCTCGCGCTCTAGCTTGCGGCGGTAAGCTGCCAGCATTTCGGGCGCGATATCCAGCCCCTCAAGCTCAAAGCCGTTGAGGTTGCGCAATAGTTCCAGACCGATGCGTCCACTGCCACAGGCCAGTTCGAGGACACGGCGCGGTTGGTAACGTCCGACCAGCTCTACCCAAAAAGGTACATCTTGTGCAGACTGGCTCTGATATTCCAGATCATAATCGGTTGGGCGCTCATAATATTCGCCCACAGCGTAAGACATAAAGGTTTATCCTCGTGATAAGCAGTGTATAAGAGCCTGCTCCGCTTATTATTCAGACATCATGGTAGCGGAGATATACCATAAATGGACAACACAACGTCGGTAGTTGCCTACCGACGTTGCGATCTCGGTTACTTTCAAAAAATGGAAACGGTTGTTTCCGCTACAAATTCCGTGAGCAGGATACAGGGCCATAAATTGTCGCAATCGCAGCATAGCATTCAAAGCCGCCGACCGCCTGTTTATATAGTATACCACATCTATGAGCTTGAGCGGAAGATTTTTCCCGATCATACTCATACAAGTCGTTATCCTATCAGCCTGGTATAGATTTCCATTGTGATCGCTGTGGCCTTCTCCTCTCCTACGATCTGTGCCAGTTGTTTATGAACTGTTCCGAGGCTTTCGTACTTATGCTGGATGATCTCGTGAGATGCCGTGATCGCCAGCCCTGATACGAAGCGCTGCATGGCCTCGCACTCTAGCTCAATCTGTTGCCTGATACGTGCGACCTCACTACCACAGTGAAGATGAGATAGCATTATCGTCTCCTTTCGTTCAGCGGAGAAACATACTATATGTTCCTATCCCCATGTGCGAACTATGGTACGGTCTCCTTTGTGACTAGGCCCGCAGAGCGTCAACGGAAGTATCGCTCAATGCCATCCCTTCGTCGGTGGCATCCATCTTCACGTGACGCGCTTCTCGACCGATAGCGGCCAGAATAGCGACCGCCAGGAATGCTATCCCGGAAAAGATCGTTAAAGCGATTTGATAGTTCGGTCTGGCTGCGCCGCCGAGATTCTGGGCGATTAATGCCTCAAAGAACACAATGTAGGCTGCGAATAGATTACCGAGCTGGTAGGCAAAGCCGGGGAACGTCCCACGCACATCAGTGGGCGAGAGTTCGTTGAGGTGGGCAGGAATGACTCCCCACGCTCCCTGCACCATGAATTGCAGGAGGAATGCGCCTGACGCGATAATCACAAGTTCGCTCAACCCAGGAATATGGAGCCAGCCCACCCATAGGGGGATCATCACCAGGCCCAGGATGCAGGCAATCACAATGGCACGCCGACGCCCCCAGCCCTGCGAAAAGTAGCCGAAGAGTGTTCCACCGATAATCGCCCCTATGTTGTAGATGATAGCGATCACGGTCGTACCGACTACGTTCAACTTAAGCTGGGATTGCAAAAACAGCGGGAAGTTGTCCTGTGTGCCATGTGAGAGGCTGTTAAATGCCGTCATCAAAATGACCAGGTAAATGAAAATGATTGGACGACTTTTAACTGCTTGCCACATGCTATGCCCGACAGAGATGCCGCGAGCTTGCCGGACAGCCTGGCGCTGCTCCCATATGGGTGACTCGGCTACGTTGGTACGGATAAACACCACCAGCAGGGCGGGGATAACCCCTATGATGAACATCACACGCCAACTGGCATCAGGGAAAAAGAAGAAGACCCCAAAGTATGCAATAGCGGCCAGCAAGTAGCCACAGGCGTAGCCCTGTTGGAGGATACCGGAGAACAGGCCGCGTGCCTCGGTCGGCAAGGACTCCATCGCTAACGATGAACCAAGCCCCCATTCACCTCCCATCGCAATTCCAAACAGAATACGCAAGATCAGAAAGGTCGCGTAAGTGGGCGCGAAAGCCGTCAGCAATTCAATGAACGAGTAGAGGACGATATCGACCATCAGCGGCGCGCGGCGTCCGAAGCGCTCGGAGAGCAGACCAAAAATCAGTGCCCCTAGTGGTCGCATCATCAAGGTGAGCGTGATGGTCAGAACCACTGCCGGAGTGGAGACATGAAAATCTTTGGCGATTCGTAGGGTGACGAAGGTCAGCAGGAAGAAATCGAAAGCATCCAAAGTCCAGCCTAGAAAACTGGCGATAAACGTTTTGCGCTGGCTACCGTCGAGGGAACGCACCGTACTCCATACACTCATCTAACATACTCCTTTCATGACGTAACACCGTAGAACATATCTACCTGTTAGTTGGACATCAGTAATAGACTGACAAATCAGGCCGGGAATCCCGGTATAAGGGTCGATGGCCCGCGTCCATGCATGCGGCCTTGCTTCCATGTGGAAGCAAGGCTCGGAACGTGAATCTGGTGAACCTGTTCCTACGTTAGCTTACATTCTTTGAGCCTTCTTACAGAAAGTATAGCCACACAGCCATAAAAATCACGTAAACGAAGGACAAAAACCAGTAAACAATTACATAAATATTTGCTGATTACCTTTATAGAGGATTGTCAGCATATCTATTTTCGGGCATACTTATTTTTAGACCGTGCAGTTATTTTCCAGTGTCCGCGACACCGAGCGGAGTACGCCCTATGCTGAGATTAATAGAACGTAGTATGACCTTGCAACTACTCATTTTTTATATTCTCTTCATCTTACCGCTTTTTCTCATTGGCACTGAGCTATATAGTGCCGAACACGATAACTGGCAACAGCAGATTCAGCAGACTAATCTCAGCCTGGATCGATCCGTTGCCTTAACGGTTGGAACTATGATACACAGTGTCTCAGCAGCAGCCATCAACCTTAGCACTACGACTGAGGCAAAAGACCTGGATACTTCTGCGCTCACCACGCTGTTTCAAGCAGCCGCTGCGTCCCCTCCCTCCGGGCGCGTTTATGTGGTGTGTGATGCGACCGGTAACGTAGTGCTTGTCTATCCGACCGAGCAGCAGAGAACCTCTGAACCATGCGGCTCGCTTGCCTCTTTTCGGCAGGCGCTGGTGAGCAGCGTTCCCCTTGTTGGCTCTCTATCGCCAGGTTCGTCGATGATTCCTATCGCGTTCCATATTCTCCATCAGAGCCGCGTTGTCGGGGTACTGATTATTGATGAGCCGGTAGCTGCGCTTGCCACTCAACTGATGTCGCTTCAGCAGTATTTTCCCAGCAGTGCCGCGTTTGGGCTTGGACTGATCGATAAGCGGGGGAACTGGCTTGCCCGTACTGGCGCGCTTCCGACGATGGTAGCGCCACTTGAAAGCGTGTTGAGCAGGACACTGCCAATCAGCCAACTGATGCAGGTGCAAGGACGCTCCTGGCTGTATAGCCTTGTTCCGGTGATAGGAACCCCCTGGATTGCCATCGTCGCCCAACCGGCGGATGTGGCTTTTGCACCGATCACGAATCTTCAGCATAGTCTACTCTTTGCGCTCGTTCTGTTACTGGGCGGCGGGTCGCTCTTCTGGCTGGTCTTGCACGGGTGGACGGTGGCCCCGCTCTCTCGTCTCGCGCGCGTGGTGACGCTGATCTCACCGCAGCAGACAGAGAAAGTTACCGAGAGCAAATTCATTGCCAGAGAGCGCAGACGCACCGACGAAATTGGACAATTGATCGCTGCCTTCTCACTGATGGAGGATGAGATTCATAAGCGCTTCCGCGAGAGCGATGAAGAAAGTCAGGCGCGTCTACACACATTGGATGCGATTATGCAGAGCATGTATGAGGGAGTTTTGTTAGAGAATCCAGACGGACAAACGGTCTACGTCAACCGCAGTTTCACTCAGTTTCTTGGCGTCCCTGCGCACGAAGCTTCTCTCAATGAGTCTCATTTGCAAGAGAAGTTGCTGGCGATGATGGTAGACCCGGAGGCCTACCAGAGTGCGCTGACCTCACTTGAGCATAGCGCAGAGGCGCAGGACATCGAGTTTCAAACGCATGGCTACTATAATGGGATGAGGCAGTGGATTCCTGTGCGCCGCGATATCCGCGTGCGACTCTTTGAGGTGCGGGATCGCTCAGGTATGCTGATTGGGCGTGGTAAGATTTTTAATGATGTTACCAGGCATAATGAGGCCGAACTTATTAAAAAGAACCTGCTGGCTATTGTCTCGCACGAGTTGCGCACTCCGCTTACCGCCATCAAGGGCTATGCTACCAGTTTGCTAGAAACTGATGTGGAGCTGGACAGTAATGTACAGAGACGCTTTCTGCAACGCATTGTGGAAGAAGAAGACCGGATGGCAGACCTGGTGACGAACTTACTAGAGATGTCGCAGCTAGAAGCGGGCACCCTCAAACTCTCTTCAGGATGGTATCACCTGAATACTATTCTTGAGCAAGTAATACAGGACAATGAGCAGAAAAATATTCATATCCATGTACCACCCGACCTCCCGGCTTTCTACGTTGACCGCCGACGCATAGAGACCGTGATACGCAACCTGATGGATAACGCGCGCTGCTATGGCGGCGCAGAAACGCTGATTGAAATTATTGCTACCTATAGTCAGGATGGCGGTTTATCGCTGAGTGTCATCGATAATGGCCCCGGCCTGCCGCCAGAACTGACGGAGCGCATTTTTGAACATTTTTATCAGGTAGACGGAGGGCGTCAGCGCAGCAGAAGTGGCGTTGGCCTGGGATTAGCTATCTGCCGAGGCTTTGTAGAAGCGCATGGTGGGCGCATCTGGGCCGAAAATCGCTCGGATGGTCAAACAGGGGCGATCTTCCACATCTGGCTGCCCCCAAAGTTGCTCTATGGAGCTAGCAATCCATCATCGTCTACCTCTGCGGAGATTTTTTGAATCTGCATAGGAGAATGACATTATGCCACAGGACAAATATATTCTCGTTGTTGATGATGAGCCAAGTATCCAGGATTTTATTAAGCATAATCTAGAAGCACGAGCGTTTAAAGTGAAAATTGCTAGCACAGGTCTGGAAGCTATCGCACTCTTTGAGCAAATCAACTGTCAACTTGTTATTTTAGATATCATGATGCCACATATGGATGGTCTGGAGGTCTGTCGCCGTATCAGGCGTAGTAGCACGGTGCCTATCATCGTCCTGACTGCGCTCGGTGAGGAAGCAGACAAGATCGCCGCGCTTGATCAAGGGGCAGATGATTACCTGACTAAGCCATTCAGTATTGGTGAACTACTGGCGCGCGTCAAGGCAGTGCTACGGCGCAGTCACTGGGACAGCAATTTTGTCTCCTTAGCCACCCAGCGTTTTGGGCCAATAGAGATTGATTTTGAACGTCATGCAATCTGGCGAGATGGCGAACCGGTCAAAGTGACGCCGATGGAGTTCGCCCTGTTGCAAGAGCTAGCCTTACATGCAGGCAAGGTATGTACACGCGAAATGTTGCTCAAGCGTGTCTGGGGACCAGAATATAGCAACGAGGCCGAGTATCTACGGGTCTATATCGGGCGGCTGCGCCGAAAATTAGAAGTCGATCCCACCAGACCAACATTTATTCTTACCGAGCCGGGCATTGGCTATTTCATTGTGCGCTAGAGAAACCTGCGAACGTTTCTTCTATAGAGTATGCCTATGACGGAAGGAACATCAATGATGAGTACCTACATGAAGCTGCGAGAAAAGCTGCTTGTCATGGAGGACATGCTGCCCATTATCAGCGCCAGCACCATTGGCTCGACAATTCAGTGGTTTGACTTCTACCTCTACGGCGTTTTTTCTGTAACCGTCTTTCCTGCTATCTTTTTTCCCAAACTCAATCCTTCGGTGGGTATGATTGCCTCTTTTGGAGCCAGTTTTGGCGGCTTTGTGGCACGTCCGCTCGGCGCTGTCTTCTTCGGCTGGTTTGGAGACCGCATCGGACGCCGCTCGACGTTAGTGGCAACGCTCCTGCTGATTGGCATAACAACGCTTTTCACCGGCATTCTGCCCGGTTATGCGACGCTCGGCCCTGCTGCGCCCATCTTGCTTACCTTGCTTCGCTTCGCGCAAGGCATTGGTGTTGGAGGCGAATGGGGTGGCTCTACCTTACTGGCAATGGAGAACAGCGATGATCACCATCGCGCCTTCTGGACCAGTTGGCCTCAAGCTGGTGTGCCCATCGGCCTGGTGCTGGCAGCACTGACGGAGATGCTCTGCCAGAATCTCTATCCCGGCAAAGCTTTTGAGTATATTGGCTGGCGTATTCCTTTTCTGCTCAGCCCGCTCATGCTGGTTGTGGGCTTCTACATTCGCCTGCGCATCCCGGAAACGCCGCTCTTTGCCCAGATACAGACAGCGAGAGAGGAATCTAGTGCGCCCCTGCTCGATACCTTACGCTATTACTGGCGCGATGTGTTGCTGTCCACACTGCTGCGCTCAGGAGATCAAGCCCCTTTTTACATCTTTACGTTGTTCTTGCTCTCTTATGGTATCGATACTCTCCATCTATCCTCCACTGTCCTCTATACAGGCATTGCGCTGGCGGCTACACTCGAAGTTGGCGTGCTGCCACTACTTGGAAAGATTTCTGACCACATTGGACATAAATGTTGCTACCTCATCGGCTGTATCGTTATGGCCCTGGCCGCCTTTCCCTATTTCTGGTTGCTCAATACACGCAACATAGGATTGATCTGGCTGGCAATTATACTTTCCTTCGTCATCTGTCACGCGCTTCTCTACGCCCCGGAGGCGGCGCTGATCGCAGAACGTTTCGGCACAAGAATACGCTATACCGGAGCTTCGCTCGGCTTTCAACTCTCATCTATCACCGCCGGCGGCCCTGCCCCGCTCATCGCTGCCTATTTGTTGGCGAACAAAGCTCCTCTTCTGACGAACACTCCCTCCTATGCGCTTATTGCACTCTTTATGATAATAATGTCATTTATATCGCTTGCCGTCGTTTTACCATTAAAAGACTACACAGGCCAACCACTCACGAAATAGCTTATATCTGTCTCTTGTATGCCCAACATCAGCGGCGCGTGCGACCAGCAGCCTGGTATCCTGGCCTTATACCAACAGGTTCAACTTGTTATGATGATATGTTGACATGAAAATTTTCCCTTCCTATAAGGCACGGGCGAAAATTGTGTACGAGTACCTGATGCAATTTACCGATGATCCTTATGTGAAGGAGAGCCTTAATTTTCTGATGACGCGCGAGATCGCGCACATGCAGATGTTTACCGCCGCTCTTGAAAGCATCCAACCGAACTTTCCTCCAGGTGTCCTGCAAGGTGATCCACGTTTTACTCACACCTTCTACCACATGTCAAATGGACGTGTCATGCATGGCCCCTGGAACCAGGGACAAGGGCCGTGGGGGCCAGGCGAGAACTGGGAATATATTGCCGACCCCGTGGAGTTTCTCCGCTCAGCCATAATGGCATTTTCACACCCGCCATCGGTCATAGAATACGCCGTAGGGGCGTCATTCATGACGCCCTGGGAGCGGCTCGACGAACAACTAGGCATGGCAAGCAGGGTGTCATGAATGACACCCCTACGGGACAGTGGCAATTCCCGGATACGGGCACGAAAATGCAACATCACGTCCCTAATAGACCTGCGTGACGGCGGCGATCCGCTTGCCATTGTGCGACCAGGCCACCACGAAGACAAGATCAGGCAAGATGCCCTGTGATGAATTAGTGCGTGCTGCCTCCACTCACTCCTCAAAAGGATAAAGAAGTCCAATGATCAGATCATTCGTGGATGGCTATGTGCCTTCCCCCCCAGCCCATCGTCGCTAAAAACAGGGCGCAGTTCACGCAGCGCTGTTCCCCCTGACGCATTGCCCCTGCGTAAGAGGATAACGCGGTAGCCCACACGCTCTGGAAGATAGTACCGTTTCTGCACATACACAGGAACATTGCCGGTTGTATACGATATACGTTGGATCAGCAAGAGTGCTGCCCCTGCTGTTACCTGTAATGTGCGGGCCTGCTCAACAGTGGCATTGGCTGCCGTAATATGAAAGACACCTGCTTCGATAGGGATGCCATAGCGGGTTTCCAGAATATGGTAGATTGTTTCCTGTCGTAACATATCCTGTGATAAGAGCATGCCAAAACGCAAGGGGAGCCAGGTGCTATCCAGCGCAATGGGACGCTCATTGGCCAACCTTAGCCGATCTATACGCACGATTTCGGTTCCATCAGCGATCTGTAACGCTTCGGCTAGAGAGGTACTGGCAAGTTCATGAGCAAAGAGGAGAACCTGCGAGGAAGGTGATAATCCTGCCAGTTCCATATCCTCCACAAAATCGGTTAGTCGTACCAGTTCCTGTTCGATATGTCGCTCTGCAACATAGGTGCCTTTGCCATGCCGACGCACCACCACTCCTTCAGTCTCCAGCTCTGAAAGCGCCTGGCGCACGGTGATACGGCTCACCGCATATTTTTGCATCCACTCAGTTTCTGACGGCAAGCGATCACCGGGTTTATAGACACCGCGCTCGATCTCCGCACGTATAATCTGCTTTAGCTGATGATAGAGCGGAACAGGCCCAGCACTTAGATGTTGCCCCTCCATATGGCACCTCTCTTTGCGCATCGTTTTCATAACAACATATCGATTGGCACAACTTTTCTCCGTTCCATTATATGGTATTCGGCATCCTATGGCAATCGACAAACTTATTATGACGACATATTGACATAGCGAGAAAAATTGGCTATACTTGCCTTAAGGTCATCGCCTTAAGGTCATCACCTTACGACATCAGAGGCAGCGAAGCTCGTGCTACATGATGCCTGGCAATTGCCGCCGTACCAGGTCATCGTAAGCTTAGAGGCGGATGTGAGGCACAGATATGCAGATCGAACAATACTTTCTCGATGGTCTAGGACACCAATCATACTTTGTCACCGACGAGAAAAGCGGAATGGCCGCTATCGTAGACCCCCGACGCGATGTAGACATCTACGAGCAGGCGGCGAGAAGGGCTAACACGCGCATTACCCACATTCTGGAGACGCATATCCATAATGATTATGTGACGGGCGCACGTGAACTGGCAGCACGCACAGGAGCCACGATTGTGGGTAGCGCCGAGGCCCATCTGCAGTATGAGTATCAGCCGATGCATGATGGTGAGCGTTTCCAGGTAGGCGAATTGCGTTTTCAGGTGATGGCTACACCGGGCCATACGCCCGCCCATGTAAGTTATGTTCTCTCTGAACCGGAGAGCGAGGTACCATCCTCTGTTTTTAGTGGGGGCAGCATGCTGGTCGGGGGCGCAGGGCGTACAGACCTGCTCGGCCCTGGCATGACCTTAACGCTGACGCGCCAGCAATATCGCTCACTCCGCCGTATGCTCGACACACTCCCAGGGAGTGTGCGTGTCTACCCGACGCATGGCGCTGGTTCATTCTGTGTCGCCAGCGCCGTCTCCACCACTCGTAGCACTACTATCGCCCAGGAACGCTTCGTCAGTCCCGCCGTGCAGGCAAAGGATGAAGAAGATTTTGTGCGGCGGCAGATTGCAGGTTACACAGCCTATCCCAGCTACTATGCATACATGGGGAAAATTAATCACGAGGGGCCGCGCATTCTGGGTACCTTGCCTATGCCGCAGGCATATACGCCACAGCGAGTCTACGAGCAGATGCAGGCAGGCATCCCCCTGGTAGATGGACGCGCCCGTGATGCTTTCGCGCGCGAACATATTCCAGGCTCGATCAATATTGAACTGGATAGCTCCTTTGGCACCTATGTCGGCTGGTTGCTGCCTTTCAACACACCACTCATGATCCTCGTTGAAGATGAGGAAGGACGCCGTGAGGCCGTAGTGCAACTTATCCGTATTGGCTATGAACAGACGCAGGGCTATCTCGAAGGCGGCATCGCAGGCTGGAAGGCGGCAGCTTTGCCCGTCGAGAGTTTTGAGCGTATTGACGTGGAAACCCTTTATCAGCGTTGGCGTCAGCATAGTTCGATGACTATTATTGACGTGCGCCGCGACGATGAATGGCGCGAGGGCCATATCCCCGATGCGCTGCATTTTCATATTGGTGAGTTGCCCCAGCATCTCGACAAAGTGCCGCGCAACACGCCCTTAGCAATCATCTGTCGCACCGGTCATCGCGCAGAGATCGCAGCCAGTATATTGGCCGCCACCGGACGCGAAGTCATCGCTGTTCAGGGTGGCGTGCCAGACTGGATTGAGAGAGGGTGGCCCTCAACCACCGATGCTGAGGCAGGCGTAACGGTTTCACACGATCAGGCTACCCATGCACATCCTTAATCCGGTTCATCTTTCTTTTGTACCCTTTGAGTGTTTTCATCATAGCTCTTCTTAACCTGTTATGCAGGCCAGGAGCTAGCCACATCTATGGAGATGCGGCACGTCACCGGGTTTTCACCGTTCTCATGACCTTTTCAATGTTTGAAAGGAAGGAAACCATGAACGCACGCGCACTCAACACACAGCATTACCAGATTGTTATTGTGGGTGGTGGTTCTGCTGGTATCTCTGTCGCGGCTCGCCTCACGCGCGCGCTTAAGCGTCCAGATATCGCTATTATTGAGCCATCAGAGTATCACTACTATCAGCCCCTCTGGACACTCGTCGGCGGCGGCGTTTTCCCCAAAGAACGTTCACGGCGCGCTGAGAAGGACTACATTCCGCGTGGGGCAACGTGGATCAAAGAGCGCGTCGTCGAACTCTGCCCCGACGAAAACAAAGTCCTTACCGATAGCGGACGTACCGTTGAATACGACTATCTGGTTGTCGCTGCCGGTATTCAGATTGACTGGGGCAAGATTAAGGGCCTGGAAGGTCATCTTTGTCAGGATGGTCTCTGTAGCAACTACGCCTATGAGCAATGTGAGGGTACCTGGGGAACGATCAAAAACTTTTCCGGCGGTCAGGCCCTCTTCACTCAACCCAGTTGCGCCATTAAATGTGGCGGCGCGCCCCAGAAAATCATGTATCTGGCCGATGACCACTTCCGCAGGGCGAACGTGCGCGACAGAACTGAGATCACCTTCATTTCTGGCACGCCCAGTATCTTCTCCGTCAAAGAGTATGCCCAGGTTCTCAATGAGGTGATTCAACGCAAGGGCATCAAGACACTGTATAAACACGATCTGGTCGAGATTCGTCCATCCTCACGTGAGGCCGTCTTTAGAAGCCTGGAGACTGGTAATGAGGTTGTCATGCATTATGATATGATGCATGTCACTCCCTTCATGAGTGCCCCCGACTTCATTAAACGCAGCCCCCTGGCCCAGACCGCTGATGGCCCGGCAAAAGGCTATGCGAAAGCCGATAAACATACCTTGCAAAACCCCGATTATCCGAATGTGTTCGCCATCGGTGATTGCTCCTCTCTGCCGACCTCTAAGACCGGTGCAGCCATCCGCAAACAGGCCCCTGTGCTGGTGAAAAACCTGCTGGCTACGATGCACAAGGACGCCTCGTCACAGCCCGTTACATATAATGGCTATACCTCATGCCCTCTGGTGACAGGCTATGGCCGTCTGGTGCTGGCCGAGTTCGACTATGATCTCAAGCCGAAAGAAACGTTCCCGTTTAGTCAGGCCAGAGAGCGTTTTAGCATGTATCTCTTGAAGGCGTATGGCTTGCCTGTGCTATACTGGGAAGGGATGTTGCGCGGACGGGCCTGATGCTGAAGGCCATACAGATGCATCAGGCCGTTTTGCAAAAGGTTTGATGCATCTGTTGGAGAAACATGTATGAAATTGCCAGAAGTGATTATTATTGGTGCAGGGCCGGGCGGCCTTGCAGCCGCTCGCGCTTTGCTGCGTTCGGAGCAGGTCGCAGTGACCATCGTGCAGCGCTCCGGTATGGCGGCCTTTCTTCCCGGTATTCTTCCAATACTGGCTGGCCTGAACTCTATCTCAACGTATCATCATCCTATTTCCATGCCACATGTGCGCGTGCTGGCGGGTGAGGTCGTCGGTCTGGAGACGGGCCGTGTCAGGCTGACCGATGGCACAGTACTCCGTGCCGACGCTATCATTGCGGCTCCTGGCCTGTCAACCAACCCCGCTACATTGCCCGCCGGACCACGCAGTTTTCCCGTCTGGGAACTGAAGGATGCTGCCAGCGCTCAACAAGCTGTTCAGGCACTTTCGGCTGGGCGAGTCGTGATCTCTATCGCTGCTCTGCCCTATCGCTGCCCGCCCGCGCCATACGGTCTGGCGATGACGCTCAGAGCCTTTTTTCAAGAACGCCAACAGGCCGTCGATGTCGTCGTGACAACACCCGAAGAGCGCCCCCTGCAAGCTCTCGGTGAACGGGTGTCAGCTTTTCTGGAGTCATTACTGCATGAGAGCCAGATAACGCTCTACACCACGTTCCAGCTTCATAGCGGGGCCAGCCGCGATGGCCTGCTTGTAGCCGCCGATGGACGCAGTATCTCCTACGATCTAGGGCTATTTGTGCCGCCCCACCAGCGACCTACCTTACTCGCTGAGCTTCCCGGCACCGGCCCGCTGGTACAGGTCGATTCATATTTACGGAGCGCACTGGAGAAGGTATGGGTCATCGGTGATGTTGCTGCCAGTTCCCTGCCGCGTGCCGCCGGTGTTGCAGAAGCGCAGGGACAGACCGCTGCCGCCTCTGTTTTGACAACGCTTGGGCTAAGCGAGCCACAGGCTCCCACCCCTCCTGCCCCAGAGTGTTACGTCTGGACGAGTTTGCAGAAGGCTGCACGTATTCAGATACGTTTTCCCGACGGCTTGCCTCCCAGCGGTAAACCAGATATTCTCCTGGAAGCGCCAGAGGCCGCTCTTTTGGCCGAAGCTTTGCGTGCCCCCCAGCGGTGGCGACAAAACCTCCTTCTAACTGAGTAGCTTATGCGGTATCTTCAGTGGATCCGACCCTCGATTTAAAAAATTCAGAGAAGGTATGTGAAGAAGTGCGGATTGCAGATATGAAATTGCGGCACGCTTTTCATCTGGTTCAGCGACAAGGTAGACAATTATCACCTCTCACTATAGCCTTATCAACTCTTCTCACCAGAAATCTACGAACTTGATTATGCCGTGGAAAGTGGTATATAAAAAGATTGAAGAGTATGAAGTCAGATGGTGAGAGATATGTTACATAAGAAAAAGGATAAAGCTGATGCACCGCCAGACGCGCTGGAAATGGCCTTTCGTCAGTATGCTCATTTGATTTATCGCTTTATCTATAGTAAGGTTGGCAACCGGGAAGATGCGGAAGACCTGACCAGTATGGTTTTTCTCAAGGCAGCTCAATGGCTCGATGGTGAACGTCCCGCCGCGCAGGTGCAGGCATGGCTCTATGCGACTGCCCGTTCTGTTCTTGTGGACCACTGGCAACAAACCCGCAGTCAGATGCTTGATATTACAGAAATTGAAGCCTTACTATTTCAAGAAGAGCCTGATATTACGGAAGAACAAACCAATGAACGCCGTCTTGCAACCATTCTTAACTCTCTTCCAGAGCGCGCTCGTGCCGTCTTAACACTCCGTTTCTTACATGGTTATACACTGGCAGAAACAGCCGCTGCCCTGGGGATAACGGAAAGTAATGTCAAAGTTATTCAGCACCGAGCTTTGAAACAGGCCGCAAAACTAGGAGAACCAGAACGTGAACGATAATGACTCCAGACAGAGCGAAGCTGATGAAGCTTTGAATAATTATATCGAGCGTCTGCTCGCTGAACAAAAAGCCGCCCCCCCCGCTGGCCTTGCTGCGCACGAACTCGCGCCTTATATTCTGGCCGCTGAGATGAAGAGTCTTCGTCCAGGAGCGGATGAGCCGGATGAGGCTTTTTTGCGTCGTTTAAAAACCGCTGTCGATCAAGCGCGATCTGGACAGCAGCCGCGCACACAACCCGTTTCCAGACGGCGAATGAGCCGCAGCGGCTTTTTACGCGCGGTCGGCACTCTGGCTGCTGGCGTTCTAGTGGGCGTCGCCGTTGATTATGTTTTAGAGCCATCGCATGCTCCACTCCCACCGTTAGTCGAAAACGGGCGCTGGTATCTACTAGGAGCGAGTGCCGATCTACTACCTGGAAGTGTCCATCGCTTTAGTGCTGGTGGTGTTGATGGCTATCTTTTTAATGAAAATGGAGTGTATCGCGCAGTATCAGCTATCTGCACCCATATGGGATGCCATATTAACTGGCACCAGGAGACGGAACGTTTCTATTGCCTCTGCCATAATGCGCAATTTAAGCGCGATGGTACGGTAGCTGCCGGTATTCCACCGCGCCCTTTGCCGGAGATCACTGTGCATGTAGAAGGGGGCAACGTCTATGTATGGGGAACGCAGCAAAGTACCTGGGGTGTGTCATAGCCCACTCTTCGAGGAGCAGAGAGAGAAAGAAGGATGATGGGTCTGGATAGCAGGTATTCGTTTTCACTCCTGGATGTAACCCTCTGCTGTAATACCTGATAGAAAGTCACTCATACGTGAGCATGAAATTTTTTGAATGGTATGCAAACGTTATGAGTGATGACGTGTTAACCCCTTGAGGGAAGTATGTCTATAGATGCGCAGGTATGCTTGTAAGGATATGCGCATAGAAGTTTGTTTATTAAGGAGTACCATTGTATGTTTAAGAAACACACTGCCGTCTCACCGAAGTCCCACAGTATATTGCATCGTCTGCCGAAACGCTGGTTTGCGATTGGCACCTTTCTAACCCTGGCTCTGGGTCTGGCAATCTTCAGTACAGTAGGGGCAATGGCGCAGAGTACTACCTCCCATCACCATAACAGTTATCCGGTAGTTGTTACAGTCTTCTCGCCCGGTCAAGGCGATGTATCCGGCGTTGCCGGTGCTGGTTATGTGATTGACCTCTCGCTTGATGCTGCCAATCCAGCTGACAACTGGTATTTGTCGGCCGCTAATGGCTACAAGCCTTTCTTCAATAATCCCACTAGCCCGACATTCCATCCTGGACCCGATCTGGGAGCACCTGGCCTGGTCGTTCTCCTTTCGACTACCAGAACCATCCCTGGCACGGCGTTCAAAGGGCCTGGTACCAATCTGGCTGGTCTTTTCCAGATCAACGGTGTTGCGCGGGTGAACGGGGGGACTATTGCCGAAACCTGGAACACCTGGCAAGTCGGCAAACCTATTGCAGGGGCAGGTGTGGAAACGACGCTTACCGTCTTCGTGGTCAAAGGTACCGCCCCGGCCTTTATCCAGGGCAACCTGAATGATCTAGATGACATCCCCGGACTCATTTCTAACGTGGTTCGCGTTCATTTCACGATTGCTGGCTAGCGTGAGGTAAATATGAATGTAGCGCATTTTCCAACCACTGAGGAGTTTACTGCTCTCCAGGGATAGTGAATTGTGGATACAGGGCTATAAGGGTTGGGACATAACCCTTTGGGGGACATGAGACCTGTCAGGGCCTCATGTCCCCCATCTCTTTACTGCCTGCTTTGACGATAGCAAGTGCTCTTCAAACACATGGTTTGTGTAGCAAATGGAGATTTCTTTCTCCTGGTTCCCCCATCACCACTGAATCTCAACCACATTCAACACCTGTCCTTCAGGCTGAGTCTGTTATGCTGCCACTAGTTTTTTAATTTCTTTTTAAGACTGGTCTATATGGTACGATGAGCAAACCTGACTCCAGAGGGCGACATGATGCTCCCGGCGGGTATCAGGCCCCTCTTCGTTTGTCCTGACGTACCTCCTCCCTCGTCATACTATTTGTAGAGAGGAAGCTGAAGAGAACATATGCAAGGTTCTTTTAAGGAACACGGCACAAGCCGTACTATTCTATCTGGCGAAAACGACACGGCTACGCTCCAGGCAACTCACGTAAGCAGGGCCTATGATGTCTTGATTCTGGACGCGACACTGCGTCAATCACTGACGACGACGCGCTCATTGGGGCGGCGGGGCAAACGGGTTGCGGCCCTGGAAACCAGTAGCACACTGCTACGCTCCACGCATATCCCCACCTTTTCATCGCGCTGGTGCCAAAAAGCGACACTGCTCCCAGGTTACGAGCGAGAACAAGAACCCTTCTTCACCGCTCTCAAGCAAGAGATTGCCGCCAGCGGAGCCGGTGTCCTCATCAGTTCCTCCGATGGCACCATTGAAGTCTTGCGCCACTATCGTGCCGAGCTTGAACGTATGGGGATTCGCCTGGCCCTGGCGGATGAAGCTGCGCTTGAGATCGCAATCAAGAAAGACGCCACGCTGGCCCTTGCCGAACAGGTGGGCATTCCCATTCCGCGCGGGGTGATACTGAGAGCCGAGAGCGAGGTTGGGGCGGCGCTACGCGAGATCGGCTTACCTGCCGTCGTTAAACCCACGCAATCGTGGCTCTGGGGAGCAGAGCAGGGAGTCAGACTCACCTGCAAGCTGGTTACAACTGCCGAAGAGGCGCGTCAAGCGGTACGGCAGTTGGTACAGGGGGGTGGCAAAGTTCTTCTTCAGCAATTCTTGTCGGGGCAGCAGGAGTCGATCAGTCTCTTGTACGCGCAAGGAGAGTTCTACGCTCGTTTCGCGCAGCGCACCATGCGCTCGCACCCACCGCTGGGCGGCGTCTCCACCTATCGAAAAAGTATCGCCTTGCCCACCGATATTACCGCGTATGCCGAACGCCTGATCCGCGCCATTGATCTGGAAGGCTATGCCCAGGTGCAATTTCGCCGCGACCGCGCCGGTCGGGCCTACCTGATGGAAATTAATCCGCGCCTGACCTCCGGCATTGAACTGGCGGTACGCGCGGGCGTGGACTTCCCCTGGCTGGTGTATCAATGGGTTAGTGGGGAATCGCTCTCACCCGTCCATGACTATCGTATCGGCCTCCGCATGCGTTATCTTGAGGGAGATTTCCTGACCACCTTGCAAACGCTGGTCGAACGGGGACGCCCTGGAGTAACGCCGCCTCCACAAGCCATCGCAGAGTTCATCGCGGCCTTTTTTGTCCCCACCGGCTACGACTATTTCGACCGGCAAGACCTGCGACCGGTATTGACAGCGGCCTGTGAAACGCTCGACCACGTCTGGCATCGTCTCAAGCGCAAGCAGCATACCAGACGGCAAGTGGGTTACTAGCCAGGGGAGAATCGATGATGAATACGCTCCGTGTCTCCGTCGTGATTACAACCTTTCTCCCCTCGGTCGGCGGTGCTGAAACGCAGACCTTAGCACAATGTCAAAACCTCATCCGGCGTGGCTATGACATGCATATCTTCACCTTTCGCCATCAAGCCGCCTGGCCACGCGAAGAGGTTATCCAGGGCGTGCCGGTGACGCGCGTGGCCGGTTCCCTGCTGGATGGACGCAAGGCCCTGCCGCGCTGGCAGCAGAAGTTCCGTTACCTGCTGGCAATTATTGTGCTGAGCCGGGTTCTCTGGCAGCGGCGTCGCCAGTACGATATATTACAAATTTGTCAGTTCAATGTCCTGGTGCTGCCACTGGCACTCATTTGCCTGCTCACCAGAAAGCCACTGGTCATTATCGTCATCAGCGCGGGCGCGGGCAAGCGCACCAAGACGAATGAAGCGGCCACCTTGCAAGCCGGTTCGCTTGATCCCACCTTGCCCTGGCTCAAAGTTGATGGCAAGACCTGGATCGACGGCGACCTCTACGGCGTAGAAGCTGCCGGGCCGCTCATCTGCTGGCTGATCCGTCGGCTATTGCAACGGGTGAAAGCCTGTATTGTCGTGCTGAGTTCACGCATGCTGCGTTACGTGAAGGAACACCATTTTGACGTATGCGATACACGTATTATCCCCAATGGGGTTGATCTGCACCGTTTCCAGGCCCTCAACGCGGATGCCATCGACGCACAGCGCGCTCAGACCGTCGTCTGTGTCTCAAAATTACGCTATGAGAAGGGTATTGATGTGCTGTTGCAGGCATGGCACCTCGTTCATCAGCGACGTCCACAGGCCAGACTCATTCTGGTGGGCAGTGGGCCAGTCCAGGCCTCGCTCGAACAGATGGCGCGGGCGCTGAATATTGCCGATAGCGTTGAATTTGCCGGTCTGCAACGCGACGTTCCGGCCCAGTTACAGCGTGGGGCCATCGCGGTTCTCCCCTCGCGCTGGGAGGGCATGCCGAACGCGCTGCTGGAAGCAATGGCGTCTGGATTGGCCTGTGTCGCCACGCGGGTAAGCGGGAGCGAGGATCTCATCAGGTCAGGACACAACGGGCTACTGGTCGAGCCTGAGGATGCGCAGCAGATGGCGCAGGCGCTACTCACGCTACTGAATGACCCCTCCCTGCTCCGGCGCTACGGGCAGGAGGCACGTGCCACCATCGAACAGCAGTACGGTCTTGAGCAGATCATTGATAAATATACGGCCATGTATCAGGAGTTGAGAGGGAAGAAACCATGACGGTACAAGAACTCTATTACGACGGAAGCTATCTACGCAACAATCCTGACTGGCATACCAGCGCAGCCCCCTGGAAGACCCAGGGCATCCTGCAAGTATTGGCACGCAATCACCTGACACCTCATTCCGTCTGCGAAATTGGCTGTGGGACCGGCGAAATCCTGGCTCAGTTACAGCGTCACTTTCCCTCCTGTACGTTCGAGGGCTATGACATCGCGCCGCAGGCTATCGAACTGGCAAAGCAACGCGAGAACAGCCAGTTGCACGTCCACCTGGGCGATTTTTTTACCGCACCGGAGACCCGCGACGCCCATTACGACGTAATTTTACTGATTGATGTGCTGGAGCATTTTGAAGATTGTTTTCAGGTCCTACGCGAAATCAAACCCAAAAGCGAGTATAAAATTTTCCATTTGCCACTCGATATCTCCGTTGTCACAGTTCTGCTGAATGAACTGCTTGATTTTCACTTTGCTACGGGCCATCTGCATTTCTTCACGAAGGACGTGGCGCTTCAGTTTATCCGCGAGGCGGGCTATGACATCCTCGATACTTTCTATACCCTCCCTCCGCTGGACACCAATCCCTGGTCTCTTGAGCCACGACGGCTCGCCAGAAAACTGTTGCGCGTCTCGAAACGAGGCTTACAACGCCTGCCCGGCCATCTGCTCTATCTCATCAATCAGGACCTGGCCGTGCGTATCTTCGGCGGCTGGCGGCTGATGGTGCTGGCACGCTGACAGCGCACACGCCTGCTTTTTTGCTCTTACGAAGAAGCTGTTTTGCGAGGACGATACGTACCTGCCGGAGTGCGGAAGGCCACGTTCAGGCGATTCCAGACATTGATGGTTGCAACTGCCAGCGTGAGGTTTACCAGTTCCTCGTCGCTGAAATAAGGGCGAACGCGCTCATAGACCTCATCGGGCACATGTCCCTCGCCTAAGAGAGTGACGGCCTCGGTCCATGCCAGCGCAGCGCGCTCCCGCTCGCTGTAACACGGTGCCTCTTCCCAGCTATCGAGCAGATAAAGGCGTTGCTCATCCTCACCTTCAGCACGGGCATCTTTCGTATGCATATCTAAACAAAAAGCACATTTGTTAATCTGCGATGCGCGTATCTGGACAAACCTGAGCAGCGGTAGCTCCAGACCGCAATTTTCGACATACTCTTCCAGTTGCCTCACGGCCTGCAAAGCCTGTGGCGCAGCCAGAGCATAATGAAGACGTGCAACCATTTGATTCTCCTTACTTAAAACCAGCAGAGCGAACGGGTAGCGAGGCGGGGTGAGTGCAAATCCTGTTCACCACGCACTATGCAAAAACCTAGCACTTACCCCGGATGCGGCTATTGCTTGCGCTCGCCCCGCCTCACTGCTATACTATCCAGGACAACTTCTATCCAGATTATAGGATTATGGATAAATTTTGTCAAGGATAAAATATATCCATGATACGGCTCGTTGGAGAAACTATGTTGGGTGCGCCGCAGGAGATGAGAGGACTGACCAGATGAGGAGAGAGTGCTTATGAAACTGAGTGAAGGGGTTGAGTGGGGATTGCATTGCGTCTCTGTGCTGGCAATGTTGCCAGAGGGAACGACGTTGCCAATGAAAGCTCTGGCCGAATATCACGGCCTTTCAGAAACCTATCTCGCCAAGCATTTGCAAGCCCTAACCAATGCAGGTATACTGGAATCGGTGCCTGGCCCGCGCGGTGGCTACCGACTGACACGCCCCCCTGAGAAGATTACGCTGCTTGAGGTTGTAGAAGCCATCGACGGGCACGGGTCACTGTTTCGTTGTGCCGAAATTCGTCAACAAGGCCCTCTCGCGCTTGAGCCACAAAACTATCATCTGCCCTGTGTCATTCATGTTGCGATGGCACGAGCGGAAAAAGCATGGCGCGACGCGCTCCGTGTACAAACCATCGCCGATATTAACGAACAGTATGCCCACAACGTTGACCCACAGCAGCAGGAGCGCAGCAAGCAATGGATTATGGAACATTTACGTCAAAACAAGAAATAGATTTATGTCGTCCCTATGCTAACCTTATACTCTGCACGGCACCATGCAAATAGATAGGATCGCCGGATAGTTGTAGCGTGACCTGGCCCTGAGATGGATTATAGGCTCGTGTGCCGCCGGTCATATCGGTCATGGTGAGAGGGGTCGCAGTACGTATAATAATGTTTGATTTCCCATATATTGACCAGAGTACGCGCAAATTGCTGCTGAAACGTTCATCATAGACGCCCGCGCCGACCGACTCGCGGCCCACAAATTGCTGGTTGGCAAGCTGGCGTATGAGTACGGCGTAGGCTACGTAGGCCGGTTTGGGTGTATACAGGCCGCTCTGGTCCGGTTGACGCAACAGGCCAAATTGGTCGGAGTCGGTAAGCTGGTCTGTGCCATCGTTGAGCAGATCATACCAGAAATATTTGTGAACTCCGGCAGCCAGACAAAGGACGGCGGAGCGCACCAGATAATCGGCCTGTGTACGTTCATCGACATGAAGCAGCGAGGTGGGCCAGCCCATTTCTGTCACCCACAGCGGCTTCGCCGTGCCGCCGTTGCTGCTTTTGATCAGCTTCTGCAAATCCTGCAACTGCTTTTCCGTGTTCTCCATCTCTGATGAAAAGAGCATATCGGTGGTGTAGGGGTGAACAGAGACGGCATCCATGTAGTCCAGCGCCTTCTGTTGAAAAAGCTGGCGAAACCACGTGAGATCGACCGCAAAAACCGCTCCACCGACCACTGTCACATTCGAGCGAGCGGCTTTGATAGCCTGGTAGGTCGCCTGCAATAACTGCACGTAGCAGGAAGCTTTGCGTGTACACGGCCCGTTCGAGAACGTCCCATTATACTCGTTATAGACCTCAACCGCCTTCAATTGCGTCCCATAGTGGGCGACGACCGCACGCGCATAGTTGGCGAAGGCCGTAAAACCTGCCTTATCGTAGGGCGTTTTATTGTTGTCATAGAGGGGATTATTATAATCCAGGATGAGCAGAGGCATGAGGCCGTTCTGCTGGAGAGCGGACATAGAGGGGTCGAGGCCCGCAAAGCTATACTGTCCTGCCACCTTCTCAATCTGCGCCCAGGTGGCATCTTCGCGTACCATACTGACGCCTAGCATAGCGGCAACCGGTACCAGACTGAGATCATCACCGCGATCAAAGTGCGCGCTGACGCCAAAGGGTGAGGCTGATGGGGCCTGGAACGGGGCCAGAATGGCGTAGGGAATGCGCTGCGTCGCGGGCAGCGAGACAGTATTATCGACAACGTGCAGCACGTAATAGCCATCCGGCTCCGGTGGCGGCGTCACGAAGGCCCGTCCGGCAGTCACCAGCGCCTGCCCCTTCGCAATCGTGATCCCGTCCAGATTGGTCACGGTATAAGTAATACTGCCGTTGGCCTGCACCGTCACCACCGGTATCACCACCGGCCCGTTGTCATCATAAACCGTCGCCGGTAGCACGCTCCCCGCATATGCTTTCATAGCAGGTATAACATGAAATATGCCACTGCTCAGCAACGCACATTGCAAGAGACAGAGCAGCACTATACTCCAGCGCCTCGTGAACGATATTTGCCTCATCGCCCCTTCCTTCATCGCCATTCTATGAACAGCACGATTGATGGTGCCAGGAAGCTACGAGGTATACCAGTCACAGGCAGGATGATACAAATGTTCTTACCTTCTTGACGATGCCGGAATATAATTTATTGAAAGCCACCAAAAACAGCACAATCAATAAATTAGATGCTTGGAGAGGAGAAAGTCATGCCCCGGCGTGATGAACGCAAGGAACAGGAAGGGCTACGGCTTGAGCCGCGTCTGTTTGCAAGACTGGAAGAGAAACAGGCAGGTTACGTGAGCGTGGGGACGAGCAGGCGCTTCTCTACCCGCTCGTCCCCATCCTCACGAGAGAATAGCGTCTATTGCCCGTAGGCTTCGCGTCCCTCACCGGTGATGGTCTCGCGCTTGAAATCAATCTCTTTCGCTTCGGTGCGCCCGATAGCGGTGAAGAAGATTACCAGCACGAAGACGATCAGGGCCAGGACTGCCAGTGTGAGAGCATAGTCCGGTGACCCGTTAGCTGTTTTAAAGTTTTCGGCAACCAGCGCCTCCAGCGTGGCCGCCGGAGCCGAGATCAGGTTCCCCAACTGATACGTGAAGCCGGGGAAGGTACCCCGCACAGAGGGCGGCGAAAGCTCGTTCAGGTGAGCCGGAATGACACCCCAGGCCCCCTGAACCATGAACTGCATCAGAAATGCACCAATGGTCAGTAAAACCAGTGAGGGTGAGAACGCCCACAACGGTATCACGATAATACCGAGGATGGCAGCAATGATGATCGAGCGGCGACGCCCCCAGCGTTGCGAGAAGTACCCGAAAATTGTTCCGCCGCAGATCGCACCGATGTTATAAATGATGGCGATCAACGAAACGGTTCCTGTACTCAACGCACGCTGCTTCTCAAGAAACGTTGGATAGAGGTCCTGCGTCCCATGTGACATGTAATTGAAGGCACTCATCAACAGAATCGCATAAATGAACAATACCCAATGTTCCTTAATCGCGCCGCCCATAGCGCGCCAGACGCTGATGCCCCGCTCGGTACGCTCCGTCTGATGCTGCTGCCAGACCTCGGACTCAGGCACTTTCGTGCGGATAAAGAGAACCAGCAGCGCTGGTAGGACACCGATAACAAACAAGGCTCGCCAGCCAAAAATCGGGAACACGATAAAGAAGATGACCGCAGCGATGAGATAGCCAACTGCGTATCCTTGTTGAAGGATACCGGAGAAGAGGCCCCGCGCGCGCGTTGGCAGGGCCTCCATCGCCAGCGACGCCCCAACGCCCCATTCACCTCCCATGCCGACGCCATACAAGGCGCGCAGGATAAAGAAGATAGTAAAATTGGGCGAGAACGCGGTCAGGAGTTCGATCAACGAGTAGAATACGATGTCTATCATCAAGGGGACACGCCGCCCAAAGCGGTCGGCTAGCAAACCGAAGATGAGCGCGCCCACCGGTCGCATCATCAAGGTCACGGTGATGGCCAGCGCGACCAGAGGGATTGCGACCGCAAAATCCTTCGCAATGTAGATCACCACGAACGTCACAATAAAGTAGTCAAATGCATCCAGAGTCCAACCAAGAAAACTTGCCAGAAACGTATTACGTTGTTCGGCATTGAGCGAGCGCAGTAAAGCCCATGCACCCATGTTCTGTTCCCTCCATGAGTCTCATTTTCTTGTAAAGGGTAGATTCGGCAACAGCGTTATTGTTAGTATATGCAGTACTACGAGCTATGCCGAATATGCTTTTGACCTGTTCTAAGAACGCACTATCATCTAAACATCGGCCTTATATTTCAAACGCGGATAGTGAGGAACCCACATGAGTGCTGTTACGCGCCGTTCCAATTCCTCGCGCGACGTTGGTCTGGCGACGCCCGCGTGTTGTGCTGCCAGACCGACAGCGATAGCCACGCACCGTGATACTTCTCGCACATCTTCCACCGCTGGATAAAGCGAAGCCCTTGCGTCCTTGAGCGCGGGCGAGCATTCGGAAAGCGCGTGAGCTGCTGCCACAAACATATCAATCGTCACCCGCTGTGCGTGGCTGGCAAGCACGCCAAGACCGACACCGGGGAAAATAAACATATTGTTGCACTGCCCAATGGAGATCGCCTGCCCGTGATAGATGACATCCGCGAAGGGACTGCCGGTCGCAATCAAGGCACGTCCTTCCGTCCACTCGATCAGGTCCGCCGGAACAGCCTCGCTTTTAGAGGTGGGATTGGAAAGTGGGAAGATGATCGGGCGCTCGACATGGCGTGCCATCTCCCGAATGATCTGTTCGGTGAACACACCGGCCTGCGCTGCCGTACCGATCAGCACGGTTGGATGCACCTGTTCGACCACTTCCTGCAAGCCGATCTTCTGCGCTGGTGAAAGCGGCCAGTTTGTAATACGTTCCTGTTAACATGGCTCCGTTCTTCCTTTCCATGCGGACTCTACATTGAGATATATCAACCCTAGCTACCGAACATCATAAAGACATCACATTTGTAGAGCTTTATCACACAACAACATCACAAATTATCCGGTATGTGTCACCCTCATGGATATCAAGCCTACTTTTTATTGGACGTGGGCCAGGGTGTATCCAGCAGGCCACGCTGGGCCGCCAGTGAAACAGCCTCCGTGCGATTGGTGGCACCAAGCTTGCCCATGATCGAGCTAACGTGAAATTTGGCCGTGCGCTCACTAATGACGAGTTGTGCGGCAATTTCTTTGTTGGGCATACCCTGGGCCAGCAGGTGCAGCACCTCCAGTTCGCGCTCGGTGAGCAACTCGACAGGAGCCACGGGCCTGACGTTAGGGGTAGAGGGAGTAGAAGGCGCGGTAAACCGCTCGCTCTGCTGGCGTACATGGTGTAGCAGTTTGGAAGCCACAACCGGCTGGAGCATTGAGCCGCCCTGCATTGTGACGCGGATGGCACGGAAAATCTCCTCGCGCGCCTCACCTTTGAGCAGGTAGCCGTCGGCACCTGACTGGATGGCGTGGATAATACGCTCGTCATTATCAAAGGCGGTGAAGACGATGATGCGCGGAGTCGTCGCGCCGGGCTGCATCTGATGCAGACGGCGGATGGTTTCCACGCCGTCCATGATCGGCATCTCCAGATCGAGCAGGAGCATATCCGGCTGTAACTGCGCGACCTGCCGTAGCACCTCTTCGCCGTTTGCACATTCCGCGATGATCTCGAAATCATCTTGCGTCTCCAGTACGGCGCGCAAACCCTCGCGCACAATCGGATGGTCGTCGGCCAGAAGAATGCGGATCATGCTGCTCCCTCCCTCTTTTTCATGTATTGATTGCCTAACGCGGCAATGTGACTTCTATCGAGGTGCCTGCACCAGAGGTACTCTCGATGGTGAGCGTGCCGCCCAGCAGCCTGGCGCGCTCGCTCATGCCTGTCAGGCCGAAATGCTGCGGCTGGCGTTGTTGCAAGACCGTGTCAGGCTCGAAGCCGGTGCCATCGTCTTGCACAATCAGACGAATAGTGTTTTCCTCGGCAATTAGTAGAATGGTGATGTTGCTGGCATTGGCGTGGCGGCGTGCATTGGTCAGCGCCTCCTGGGCGATACGATACAGACCGGCCTCAATGCGTGCGGGCAGCGTGGGAAAATTGACGGCAGGTATGCTGCTGTAACCGATCCGGGTTGACGGCATTTCCGTACTCATACTGCTTACCAGCGCAGCCAGCGCCTCAGGTAGCGTATGGTTTTGTAGCGGGCCAGCGCGCAAATCCATCACCGAGCGGCGCGCCTCTTCCAGATTGCTGCGCGCCAGGGCCAGCGCGCGCTGAATGGCCTCATGAGCGCGCGTGGGACGGGAGGTCACCAGCGCGTCCGCCGTCTCCAGTTGCAGCGTAATCGCGGCCAGCCCCTGCGCCAGCGTATCATGGATCTCGCGCGCCAATCGATTGCGCTCCTCGATGGTTGCCAGCCGCGCCGCCGCCTGTGTGCGTTCGGCAGAGAGCTGCGCACGCTGCACAGCCAGCCCGATCTGGTCGCTGATGATGTGCAATAATTGCAGTTCCTCGGTTGTCAGTTCGCGCCAGTCCTTACTGGCAACATTCAGCACGCCCAGGGGGATATTGCCCGCATAAATCGGCACGCTGGCGTGAAAGCGCAGGCCAAGCGAACTGGGGTCGCTGTCGCGTTCCGCATTTTTCAGACGGCTACAACGCAGCACGTCGATATTGGCGGCTCCTTCGAGCGCACCATCCAGAAAGGTATCCAGGCAGAGGCAATAGCCGGTCATGCGCTCCGGGTGATCGGCGAGGTAGGGGGGGAGTGCCTGTGAAGCCGCCAGATAGGGCTGTCCCTGCTCGTTCAGCAACCAGACCCAGCCGGTTTGCAGGCCGAGCATCTCAGTGACGCGCACCAGCACTTCCTGCAATGCTGCTCGCACATCCACAGTATGATTAAGGTAGGCAGCAATGCTATACAGAACGGCCAGAGCGTGATTGCGCCGCAGCAGCGACGTTGCGGTCGGTTGATTCTCAGGATGTGTCTGCATACATGCAGTATATCACATATCGCCCTGCTCGCTACAGGCACACAGACGTTGTGCAACTGGTTATCACCTTGATTTTGGGTGTATCATAGAGGTGGTATTGATGATTCGCAAGGAGGGCCACAGATGCCCCACGCTTGAGGAGTATGTATTGATAGCGACCGATCACCAGGCGGTTGAGGTTTTTCGTCGCACCGAGGGTGGCTGAACGGCTTATCATGCCTATGCAGCAAGCGATACTGTAGAGTTAGTCAGTATCGGCGTCACTCTTCCGGTGGCAGCGCTCTATCGGCGCACTACCGTCAAAGCGTTCCTGTAATAAAATTCGTGTGTGGACATTTATCGTTAGATATGAATGAGAAGATACAGGCTGTTCTAAATTCCTTACCACATAAACCCGGCATCTATTTGATGAAAGATGCCGGTGGCACAGTCATCTACGTGGGCAAGGCCATCTCACTCTATAATCGCGTGCGCTCGTACTTTCAGGAATCGACCGATCTGAGTCCCAAGAATCGCAGCATGGTGGCGAAGGTTGCGGATATCGAGTTTCTGGTCGTGCGGAACGAGGTTGAGGCGCTGGTGCTGGAGAGCAATTATATCAAGCAGTATCGCCCGAAATATAATGTGCTGTTGCGCGACGACAAAAATTATCCCTATATCAAGGTAGCTTTGACAGAGGATTTCCCGCGCGTCTATCGCGTGCGCAGCTATCAGCGTGACGGCAATCGCTACTTTGGCCCCTATACCAACTCCGGCGCTGTCGATGCCACGCTTGACCTGCTTAATAAGCTCTTTGCCTTTCGCACCTGCCGCTACGACGCCAGCAACTGGGCACCGCCGCGTGAGGGCGAGCCGCCTGCCGGTTGGAAACAAAAATTGCTGCCGCGTCCCTGTACGCAATACTTCATTCATCGTTGTGTGGCCCCTTGCGTCGGCTATGCCTCGCGTGAGGAATATGATGCGATCATTCAGCAGGTCATCTTCTTCCTTGAGGGCAAGCACGACGAGGTGTTGAAAGAACTACATAAGAAGATGGAAGCGGCGGCTGAAAACCTGAATTTTGAGGAGGCAGCACGCATCCGCGACCGTATCAAGGCCGTTGAAAATATTCTGGAGAAGCAGCGTATCATCAATACCGAGGGCCAGGATGACCAGGACGTGATTGCACTGGCGAGCGGCGACGACGAAACCTGCGCACAGGTCTTCTTCTTCCGCAGCGGCAAGCTGGTGGGACGCGAATACTTCATTTTACAGGGCACGCGCGAGAGTACCCCCGGCGAGATCATGGCTTCCTTCATGCAGCAATTCTACGAAACCTCGCCCCACGTGCCCTCGGAGATCATTGTCGAGGTTGAGCCGGACGACCGCACCATTATGCAGAACTGGCTGCGCGAACGGCGCAAACAGACCACCACTGCGCAGGGTAGCTCCACCGTCACCATCAGCGTACCGAAACGCGGCGACAAAGTGCGCCTGATCGAGATGGTTAAGCAGAACGCGCAGGAAGTGCTGGAGCAGCAACGCATCAAGTGGTTGACCGATAGTCAGAAGACGCAGATGGCCCTGGAGGAGATCCAGGTCGCGCTCAATCTGGTTGCGCCCCCGCAGCGCATCGAGTGCTACGATATCTCCAACACACAAGGCACGAACTCGGTGGGCGCGATGGTAGTCTTCGAGGGAGGCAGACCCAAAAACAGCGAGTATCGCCGTTTTAAGATCAAGACCGTCGAGGGGCCGAACGACTTTGCCAGCCATCAAGAGGTGCTGCGTCGCCGCTTCCGCAAGGTCAACGCGCAAAACACCGGTGGGCAGGAAGCCAAGATCAGCGCCGAAGAAGCTCCCCAGGCTGCCTGCTCACCCAACGAGGAGGGCACGGTGACAGCAGAGCAGATTGAGCAGAGCAGCGCGGAGATGGCTCACGACTGGCGACTACCCGATCTGATCATTATTGACGGCGGCAAAGGCCAGTTGAGCGCGGCGATGGAGGTCATGCAGGAGTTGCACCTGGATATTCCCACCGTCGGGTTGGCAAAGGAGAATGAGGAGATTTTCATTCCCGGCTCGCCCGACCCGATTATCTTGCCTCGTAACTCGCAGGGCCTGTATCTCGTGCAGCGTATCCGCGACGAGGCGCACCGTTTCGGCATCACCTATCACCGCAAACTGCGCTCCGACCGCACCTTCAAATCGATTCTGGACGAGATTCCCGGCATCGGCCCCAAACGCAAGCAGGCGCTCTTGAAGCACTTCGGCTCAGTGCGTGCCATCAGTGCCGCCAGTATCGATGAACTGGCCGCTCTTGATGGCATGACGCGCGACGCCGCCGAGAAAGTGAAAGAGTATATCGGTCGGCTGTGAACCAGCCGACCTGGGCTAGCGACCGTTCTGTATAAACTTGACAAATTGCCTACAGTTGAGCATACTCTATATATCTTTCCCTGGCTATATTCGGTGTATCTCGACTTTTCTTTTTTGGTTGATACGTATGTAATATATGGCATATAACATGTAGCATGGCCTGACAATAGAAAGTGCGAGGTACGTAAAGGATGCGAACGATGGAAACATATGGACAACATCAATATCCGGGACGCCTCTTTGTGGTTGAGGGCGTCGATGGTTCAGGTAAAAGTACGCAGATCGCGCTGTTGCGCCAGTGGTTAATCAGCGAGGGTTACACGGTCTTTTTTAGTGAGTGGAACTCGTCGCCCCTGGTCAAGAAAACCACCAGTCGCGGCAAGAAGAAACAGTTACTGACTCCCACCACCTTTAGCCTGATCCATGCGACCGATTTCGCCGACCGTACCGAGCATGACATCATTCCCCCCCTCAAGGCTGGCGCGATTGTGCTGGCAGATCGCTACATCTATACCGCTTTTGCCCGCGATGTTGCGCGCAACGTGGATCGTCGCTGGGTGCGCCAGCTCTACCAGTTCGCCGTCAAACCCACGTTAGCTTTCTACTATCGCGTCCCCCTGGAAGTCTCGCTGAATCGCATTCTCACCGGGCGTGCCGAACTGAAGTATTACGAGGCCGGTATGGACCTGGGGCTGAGCAGCGACCCCTTCGAGAGTTTCAAATTGTTCCAGAGGCGTATCGTGCGCGAATATGAGTCGATGGTGGCTGAATTCGGCCTGACCGTGATGGATGCTACGCTTCCCATTCCCGAACAACAGCGCCGTATGCGTGAACTGGTCAGGCCCTATTTACAGGGCGTGCGCCGTCTGCGACCCCCCAGAGAAGAACTGGTTCAGCATAGTGCTGAACTTGAAATAACGACTGACAGCACGAATGGTCGGGTCAATGTTTTGCAGGGCGAGCGCAAGGCATCGTCTTTGCAATGATACAGTTCGTTTCCCGCCTGTTTTCCATTGTAGGGAGGATGCCTTGCGCTCGCCCTGCTGGTTCGTGTGATTAGCTCTCATCTCTGATATCAGGATAACGTATGACAAAACTGGAATTTTACGGGATTGATGCCATCCATCTGCGCGAACAGAAGGAAGTTTTACCGGGGCGGCTGATCGTGATTGAGGGTACCGACGGCGTGGGACGCTCCACACAGTTGCGCCTGCTCCGTCCCTGGCTGGAGAGCAGCGGCTACGCGGTGGTCAGCACCGAGATGACGCGCTCAGAATTGGTGGGAGCGGGATTGAAGCAGGCGAAGGAGGGCCATACGCTCGGCCCGATTACACTCAATCTCTTCTATGCCACCGATTTCGTGGATCGTTTTGAACGCCAGATACTGCCCGCTCTGCGCGCCGGCTTTATGGTGCTGACCGATCGCTACATCTATTCACTGATCGCACGCGCGATTGTGCGTGGGGCCGACCCCGGCTGGATTCGCTCGATCTATGGGTTGGCGCTCAAGCCTGACGCTATCTTCTACCTCAAAATTAGCGTCAATGAGTTGATCCCGCGCGTTTTACAGGGCGGCGGTTTCGACTACTGGGAATCCGGGATGGATATGCGCCTGGGTAACGATCTTTATGAAAGTTTCGTCAACTACCAGTCCAGATTGCTTGCCACCTTCGATCAGATGATCGACGAGTACGCCTTCCAGGTCATTGATGCTGCGTTACCCGTCGAGCGCATTTTTGAGCAACTCAAGCAGCGCATCATACCCCTTCTGCCACAGGGATAAAAAAATAAGAAGGTGAGCGGGGTCTGATACCCGCTCACCCCATTCGTATTACTCCTGGCCTATCCCTTGCCGTAAACTCCCTACATGTGCTATAGTTCTTAGGAACAAATTTTGTCGTTATCCCATCAATTGGAAAGACTATCGGTGGAGGGGGGGCTTTACCATGCCTGCCGAGGCCGAGGATATAGCTCCAGTTGTTGGGCAAAGGAGGTGAGGGACATGGACGCTGGCCCCAGTCATAGTAGGCTGGTCGTTCGCATTTGTCTGTTTCTGGGAGTGTTCTGCTCCTCATCGAGTAAGTCTTGCTGGATGGATATGCCTTGAGCCTGTGATTGATAGCATGTTGGCCTGATACCCACGAGGGGTATCACTGCATATAGCAACCTTCCTATCCAGGCGTTTTCTAACCCACCGCCTTACTCGATGAGCCTTGACCCTGTCAGGTGAGTAATCGAGTAAGAATCTCTCCCGTTTGCCAGTTCGTCCTCTTGCCACTACACTCGTGGCGTCCCCGGTAACATGTTGGCAAAGTACGTCAGTGGCGTGTTCTTGTGCCAGGAAACACGTGGGAGGGCGTACTCTGCTCCTGGAACCACTGTTACGATGGTGGATAACTTCGCCACTTATACACAATTTCTGTGGATAAGTGTGCGTCAATATGGCTTTCTACGCACAACTCTTTGTCGGTGCAAACGAAAGGCGGTGGTACCAATGATCTTTTTGAGCGCACTGCTCCGCAAGAGCGTTTATGATAGCGAGGGACATCGGCTGGGAGGCCTGCGCGATGTCTCGGTTTCATTGCATGAAACATTTCCGGTCGTTACGGCTTTGATCGTCCATCCTGCACTAAGCAGCAGCAGCAACGATTTGCTGATTCCCTGGTCCTGCGTGCGCAGCATCGAGGAGCCGCGCATTGAATTGACCGTGCCCCAGGCACAGTTGCCCACCTATACGCCGCAGGACGATGAACTTCTGCTCAGGCGCGATATTCTGGATAAGCAGATTGTAGATACACAGGGCTATCGCGTGGTGAAGGTCAACGATCTCAAACTGGCGCAGATCAAGCGCACGGCTCGGCTGGTGGGGGTGGATATCAGTACAAGCGGCCTGCTACGCCGTCTGGGCATTGAGGCACCGTTCGCAGCGCTGAGCCGCGTGCTACCCTTAAAAATGGAGGAGCGCATCGTTACCTGGAACTATGTCGAGCCGATTCAGGTGGTGCGCCAGGGTGCGGTAACGGGCCAGTTGACGCCCGCACTGGCCGGTGTGGGTGCCAGCGGCGTGATACCGCAGGTGCAATTGAATGTCAGCCATACCAAACTGGCCGATCTGCGCCCCGCCGATATTGCCGATATTCTGGAGCAACTGGACGTTGAGGAGGCCGGGGCCGTGCTGGAACAACTCGATATGGAGACGGCGGCCGATGCTCTCAACGAGGTCGAGTACCCGCGTCAGTCTGCTTTACTTAATGAGTTGGGGCCGGAGCGTGCCTCTGACCTGCTGGAGCGGCTGGCTCCCGATGATGCAGCCGATATTCTGGCCGATATTCCGCACGGGCAGGCCGAGCAACTGCTCAATCTGATGCCTGCCGACGAAGCGCAGCCTATTCGTGAATTGCTGCGCTATGGCGCGGAGACGGCGGGCGGCATCATGACCACAGAGGTGCTGGCCTTGCAGCAGGACAAGACGGTCGAGGACGCGCTGCAATATCTGCGCCAGCACTCAGAGCATCTTGAGATGATCTACTACCTCTACGTGGTCGATGAGCAGCAGCATCTGGTAGGCGTCGTCTCGCTGCGCCAGCTTGTCACCGCCGAGCCAGATACGCCCATGCGTTCGCTGATGAACCCCGATGTCATTAGCGTCACTACCGAAACCGATCAGGAGGAGGTGGCGCGTATCATTGCTCGCTATGACCTGCTCGGCGTGCCGGTGGTGGATAGCGAGCGCAAACTGGTGGGACTGGTCACAGTCGATGACGTGATTGATGTGATCCACGAGGAGCAAGCAGAAGATTTCTCTGAGTTGACCGGAGCCGATGTTGAAGAGGCCGAGGAAGAGGAACATTTTTCGTGGCGTAGCGCACTCAGTCGCTTCTCCTGGCTGGCGCTCAACGTCGTGGCGGGCTTTGTGCTGGCAATCATCCTTTTTACAGTGTTTCGTCCCTTGCTCACGGCGATCAGCGCGCTGGTGCTGTTGCATAGCACGCCGTTTTTCGCTGTCGCAGCGCCTTCCCATCAGGGTCTTATCCTGTTTGCTATTCTTTGTCTGGTGCCGATGCTGCTCTTGACCAGTGGTAGTGCGGTCTCGCAAGCGCTCGGTATCGCGGGCTGGCAACTGCGCTCGGCCAGTGGCAGAGATTTGTGGGACAGCATTGCCCGCGAGTTGCAGTTGGGAACCACCGGAGGGGTGTTAGCCAGCATTCTGGCCGGTCTGTTAAGCTGGCTGCTTTTCCACCTGCTCCTTTTTAGTGTCATTGTGGCCTTCGGCTTTGGCCTGACGCTGCTGGTTGCCACCTGTTGTGCTCTGTTGCTACCCAACCTGTTACAGCGTTTCCGCCTGCGTGGCAGCCTGATCACCGCGCCGCTCCTGGACCCGGTGATCGCCGTCATCAGCCTGAGCGTCTTTCTGAGCATCTCGCTTACCTTGGTCAGCCAGATGCAGCCCTAACCAGAAGAGAAATTCTTTGTTGCCGTCGCGGCCACGAATGGGTGACTCGATCACGCCGCGTACTTGCAGGGGCGTATGGGCGGGAATCCATTCCTGAAGTTCGCGCAGGACACGCTCATGGATGGCGGGGTCGCTGATGACGCCGCCACCGCGATCTACTTCGCTCTTGCCCGCCTCGAACTGCGGCTTGACCAGCACTACAATCCAGGTGTCTTCATTCTGTGCCATCAGGGGTACCAGGGCAGGCAGCACCAGACGCAGCGAGATAAAGGAGACATCGATGACAGCGCACTGCATCGGCTCCGGCAGCGTGGTCAGGTGACGAATGTTGGTATGTTCCATCACGACAACACGCGGGTCGTTGCGCAGCGTCCAGGCCAGTTGACCATGCCCGACATCGACGGCGTAGACACGCCGCGCACCGCGCTCCAGCAGGCATTGCGTGAAGCCACCGGTGGAAGCTCCCACATCAATGGCTACGCGGTCGCGTGGATCAAGCTGAAAGGTATCCAGGGCCTTCTCCAGCTTCAGACCACCACGACTGACGTATTTCAGTTCGGGCGTCGTCTCGGCCAGACGGCAGGTCGCGTCCAGCGCGATAAACGTACCGGGCTTATCGACCAGCCGCTCATCAACGTAGACCTGCCCGGCCATGATGAGGGCGCGGGCGCGTTCCCGACTGGGGGCCAGACCGCGCCGCACCAGTGCCACGTCCAAACGCTCCTTCTGTGTTGCCATAGTCTCTCAATATCTCTACAGGTGGTGATAAATCAATGCGCCCGCGCCGACCAGACCGGCGTTGGTGCCAAGTTGCGCCATGACGATTTTAACGGCCTCATAGGGCACACGCATGGTACGCTCACGCACAATGCGCTGCACCGGAGCGAGCAGCAGTGAACCCATTTGCATGACGCCGCCGCCCAGGATCAGTATGTCGGGATTGAAAATATGCAGGATGTTGACGATGCCTGTCGCCAGCGCTTCCGCCGTCTGCGCGATGATCTCGCGCGCCAGGGGAATGCCCGCCTCGGCGGCCAGCGCGACGGTGCGCGCGTTGACATGCGGTGCAGCGACACGCTGATCGTAGGGGGTGTCGGCCCCGTGATCTTCCAGGCTTTCATGCGCGAGGGCAAAGGCCATCAGTTCGTCGCCCTGGCCCAGGGCAATCGCTTCGTTAGCGCGCAGTGCAATACCGGTGCCGGAGGCCAGCCGTTCCAGGCAACCGATATTCCCGCAGTTGCAGCGTGGTCCATGCATGTCAATGGTCATGTGGCCCAGTTCGCCCGCCGTGCCACTCACTCCATCGAGAATTTTGCCTTCGGTGATAATGCCGCCACCAATACCGGTGCTGATGGTCAGATAGACCAGATTATGCGCACCCTGGCCCGCCCCGAACAGATATTCGCCGAGCGCTGCGGCGTTGGCATCGTTCTCGATGTAAATAGGCATGTGAAACTCGGCGCGCAGGATGTCGCCCAGTGGTGTGTTCTGCCAGCCCGGCAGATTGGGTGGCGCGAAGACCACGCCGGTGCGGCTATCCAGCGGCCCCGGCGCGCCCACGCCGATGCCTGTGATTTGTTCAATGCTCACGCCTGCCTCGTCGAGCGCCTGCCGAATCGCGGTGCAGATACGCGGAATGGTGCGTTCAGGGGTAGGGTTCACGCCGGTCAGCAGGCCCACGCGGGAAAGCAGCGTTGCGCCACGTATAACCGCCGTGCGTATCTGTGTGCCACCCAGGTCTACGCCCACCACCAGCGGCAGGCCTGCGGTGTCGCCGACCCCCTCGACATCTTGCCCTATGCTCTTCTCTGTCATTATATCCCCTCGTCGTGAAAGTTTTGCCCTGATAATATCCCATTTTGGCAGGTGGGACAAGAGAAGTCCTGTCTCCTCATCGATGATTTGGCAGGCCCGGTATACTGTTTTAGGAAGAAACATGTGGGCGCGTCTCTGAGTGTGCAGTCCTCTGGGAGGGAAAGCGTGTTCTATACTTGTGGATGAGAGGGAGGTTGTGAGATGAAAAAAATATCCGTGGTGATTCCTGCATTGAATGAAGAACAGGGGATTGGTTCAGTTCTCAAAGAAATACCTATTGGTAGGCTGAGAAGTATGGGTTACGAAACTGAGGTTCTGGTCATTGATAATGGTTCTAAAGATAAGACGACCTATATTGCAAGACAACAAGGCGCAACAGTGTTTATTCAGCCTGTAAAAGGCTATGGAAACGCATATAAGGCCGGATTTGCTAATGCAACCGGTAATATTATTGCTACCGGCGACGCGGACCTTACCTATCCGTTTGAAGTTCTACCTGAAATCCTCAAAAAAATGGAACAGGAAGGGTTGGATTTTATCAATACCAATCGACTGGAATATATTAATCCAACGGTGATGACAGCAAGTCATATTTGGGGTAATAAACTACTAACAGCACTTGCGAGAATACTCTTTGGGTTGCCTTTTGTTGATTCTCAATCCGGCATGTGGGTTTTCCGAAGGGAGGTTTGGGAGCATGTAGATGTACGTTCATCAGGTATGTCCTTTTCGCAAGAACTAAAGATTGAGGCCCATTTGCGCGGTTTCAGGTGCGCGGAAGTTCCCATTAGATATCGGATGCGCACCGGTGATGCCAAGCTAAATACGGTGAAAGATGGCCTCAAGGTAATGTTTCACCTCTTCCATAAGCGGTTTTCTACCCTCTTTATCAAAGAGAGTGAGTATGGAAGAGAAGATATTTCCATGCTTATAGATACCGATGTCGGCAAACACCACTCCCAGGCACATTTTGATGAGAAAAACGTTTTCACCTATTTTTCCTCTGCAGGCGGAGAAGGGGAGCCGCGATGAAAATAGCAATAGTAGCTGATGTTGTCTATCCCTATAGTATTGGTGGTACAGAAAAAAGAATCTACGAGATTTCGACGCGCCTGGTAAAAAAAGGACATCAGGTCACGATCTATTGTATGAAATGGTGGAAAGGACCAGCTACGAGAGTCGAGGGAGGCGTACAGCTCAAAGCTATTAGCCCCTACTTTCCATTATATGTGAGCGAAAGGCGTTCGATAAAAGAGGCCCTGTTTTTCTCACTCCACTGCTTCAAATTAATCAAAGAGGATTTTGATATTCTCGATGTCGATCATATGCCTCATGTCGCGCTTTTTAGTACGAAGCTGGTGGCCCTGCTCAAGAAAAAAACTCTTTATGCTATCTGGAATGAAGTGTGGGGTATTGCCTATTGGATACAGTATATGGGGCCTGCGGGGATCATAGCCGCCTGGGTTGAAAAAGTGGCTGCCAGGTTGCCAGACAAACTTGTGGCTGTCTCTGACCATACAGCCAGCGCGTTGATGACAGAACTGAACGTTCCCCTGCATAAAATCGCTGTGATCCCGAATGGGATTTCACTGGCGGAACTTAAAGCAGTGAATCCCGCGACCCCACGCTCGGATGTCATCTTCGTGGGCAGGTTACTAGCGCATAAAAATGTTGCGTTGCTCGTGAAGTGTATCGCCTTACTGAAGGCAACACATCCTCGCATCAGATGCTTGATTGTAGGACGAGGCCCTGAAAAAGACAACCTGCTCAAACTGACACGCGAAAATGGTTTGCAGGAGAACATTGTGTTTATCGATGCTGTTGAAGATCACACTCAACTCTATGCACTGATGAAGGCATCGCGTGTCTTTGTCTTGCCATCCACGCGCGAAGGCTTCGGCATTGTTGTTTTAGAAGCCAACGCCTGCGGCTTGCCGGTAATCACCATAAATCATCCACACAACGCTGCCAGACATCTGATTAAGGAGGGAGTGAATGGCAGGACTGTGACGTTATCGGCAGAAAACCTGGCTCAGGCCATCGACCAATACATAACGATAGAGCAAAAAATACTTGCACATGTATCATGGCTACAGCACTATGATTGGGACTATCTGACACAAAAGGTTGAGGATATGTATGTAACACAGCAGGATATGAAGCCAGTTGCAAACACGCGATCAATGCCTCTGAAAGCTGATGGCGATGAGCAAGCGATAGGCGCTCGTGAAAAGGTTTTTGTGAAGAGCAGTGCGTTGGTGAAGAAAAAGTTGAAGGAGGACGAGGGACGATGAAAGCGAAGTATGTGATAGCAGGGATAATTGTCGTGGCAGGTCTATTTATTTTTTTCAACTTGAATAGCACTTTTCTTTACAATGAGCTTTCTACCCTTGATCTCGTTCCCAAGTCTGAACGGTTGACCGAGCTGTATTTCAACGATAGTGCGAACTTGCCTGCCTCCGCACAAAGTAATCAGGCCATACAATTTGCTTTTGTTATTCACAATCTTGAGGCGGCTGATTACCGCTACATTTATCAGGTGTCTATAATAACCGTCAACACGCATTACATCGTTGATCGTGGGGAGGTCGTGGTGAAAAACAATCAGTATTATGTCAGAAATGAGCGCGTCAGGCTCTTAAGTCCGCCTGGAAAACAAGAGGTACTTGTAGAGCTTGTCAACAAACACGAATCAATCGATTTTTATTGTAGTGTGTTGCCTAAGAAGCAGCAATAAATATATAATGAGCAATTCTTACATGGGTATCAGGAGATTAATAATAAGTTGATAGGAGATTCATGATGATAGTTGGAAAAAAAACGTTCTTTGCTCTGTTATCAGGCTGTACCCTGCTGGTGAATACACTTGAATTCACACACATCAATTTTCTCTATACCACGACATTACTGGCATTCTGCACTTTTGTCCTGTTACCAGGTGTACTGCTCTCACTCATTTTGCATGTGAGCAAGGTGTCGTTGTGGGAGTATGTCTTATTTACCATAGGATTTGGCCTTGCTTTCCTGGAACTTGGCGGATTACTCCTTAATGCTCTGTTGCCAGTATTCGGTATAGACAACCCATTAGCGTTGCAAAATCTGCTGATCGGGTTCGATGGCTATATACTTCTCCTTCTTGTGTTTGCCTGGATCAGGACAAAGCCATTTACGACTCAGATCCGCTTGCCCAGACGCTCGAAGTTTGAGAATGTCTGCTATGCTGTACCGCTCTGTTTTCCCGTCCTCGCCGCATTCGGTGCCATTGTTTTAAACAATGGTGGCAGCAACATCCTTACACTGGTCCTTCTGGGAACCATTGGTAGCTATAGCTTCCTGCTGGTGATCTACCGTGAGAAAATTTCGGTTGATCTCTACCCTTATGCGCTATTTTTCATCGCGATGGCCTGTTTGTTTACTACCTCTCTACGCAGCTGGTTTATAACAGGGCATGATATTGAAAAAGAGTTTTATGTGTTTCAGCTCACGAATGCCCATCACCTATGGAGTATGGCATTGTATCAAGATGCCTATAATGCTTGCCTTAGTATCACTATCCTGCCAACAGAACTCACCAATCTTCTATTTGTACCAGCTATGTATGTTTATAAGGTTATTTTCCAGGTGTTGTTTGCGATCTCGCCAGTCCTGGTCTTCTTTATCACGAGAAAGTATACAATTCCCATCTTCGCTTTTTTGTCAGCATTCTTCTTTCTATCCTTTCCTCTCTTCTTCACGGATATGCCCATGATTAATCGGCAAGAAATAGCTTTTATTTTCTTTGGTTTAGCCATGTATATGATGCTTACCTCCGAGTCTCCTCTTTTAATGAGAAGAGCAATGTTCATATTATTTACATTTTTTACTGCGCTATCTCATTATTCAACATATTATATATTATTATCACTAATGATCGTTACTTATGCCATAACTTTTATTCTCTCCTTGACATTTGTGAAAGCGAGAGTGAAAAATCTGGTCAAAAGCCTTCATATTCCTTACGACGCTAATTTCCATAGAAAAAATATGTTTCTTACTTTGCCAATGATTTTGCTACTTCTTGTAATAACATATCTATGGTACAGTGTTTATACTCATATTTTTAACAATTTAACGATGGTTATCTCTACAGTTATCAGTGACGAAGAGATTAAGCCTAGCGATCTTTCATATTACTTCTTCTTTCCTGAAGACCCGAATAAACAGTTACAGACATATATTCAGTCACTTATCGCTTCAGAAAAAAATGATGTCGGCCAGCGCTATGATACAGCGATTGTTAGCAAATATAGTACGCGCCCTCTTCCACAGCAGGTAATTGCCTTAACACCACTTGGGAGTGCGTTGGCTGCTTTGTATATCCCCATGTACAAAAATCAGGAGGCATTCAGGTTGTTCTTTACTGCATTCTTACAGATTTTTGTGCTCGTTATCTGGCTAGCGGCTTTCTCTTTTATGGTTTCTTGTTTGAGGAGCCTGAAAGAGAAGAATTTGAAGGAAAAAATGGTGGGGCTGCTGAGGAGAAAAACGGTTGTGCGCGTGATGGAGCCCAAACTTTCGCTAAAAATGGGTGGGGCGTCGATAAAGCAAACATCTCAAACATTGCTTGCTAAAGACAGGCAAGCTACTTTGCAGTCGGGTAATGCCGCGCAACACAATGGATGGACTAAGAAAAGTAGTCAACTCATACAACCAAAGTTCTCACTCAAAGCAAGTGTAGGATTGGTAGAGCAGGCATCGCTGGCTAGTGATAAACAAGCAGCAGCAAATTTTCATAGTATTGCAGCATATTTATCGTACAATACTACTCGTCGTGCGATGGAAGATATACCGACATTGAAGTACCACGAGCTTGTTGTCAACCATAAAATTTTTCTGGAGCGACAGTTTCTCTTCCTTTGCAGCAGTGCTATTTTCCTTCTTGTGCTCATGCTTGTATTACCTGATATATCGGCCTTATTTGGTGTATTACGTATGACCCAGCAGTTTCTTTTCATCCTTTCGCTGTTTATTGTACTTGGTATTTATTCCATATTATTTTTCTTGAAAGATAGTAAAAGGATACTTGTCACAGGTATAATGATGATTATTCTGTTTTTTAACTTTACTGGCTTCATTCCTCATCTCACAGGAGGATACTATCCTCAAATAAATCTGGATAATGCTGGCATCTATTATGATGTTTATTATGTACATAAAGCCGATATTCTGGCTATTGCATGGATTGCGAAACATGATACTAACCATCAGCCCGTAGAAGCTGATGCTTCTGGTGCGAATAAGATGCAAACATTCGGCAATATTATCGCTTCAAATGAAATTTTCCCTCCTGTGATCTTAAAAGACGCTTATGTATATATGGAGAACTCTCTGTATTTAGTGGTTAGTGTTCATAACAGTTTGCAGATTATCAATGCTCCACAAGCATTTTTGGATAAGAACAAAAATCATATCTATAGTAATGGTGAGATTAACATATATAAGTAGTAAGTTTATAATCTTTCATCAGACTATAGTAAGGTAACGTAGTAATGAACAATATACACTGTATGAGGGATAAGAAACGTTCCGCAAAGAAGCTACACATCTTCCTGCTGATTTTTATTCCCTTGAGCATCGTGAATACGGTGCTTTCCCTGGCTGGTTACGAAGTTTACAGTACCGGCTATCAACAAGATACGTCTCTCGTCTGGTTAGGGGCGCGAAACCTACAAATGGCCGAGATGCACTTGAAAACAGTAGCCAGTAACCCTTTTGACGCGCAAGCGGTAAGTCTGGCGCAACGTGAGTTCGCCGTGGCGGCGCTTTCCTTTGTCCAGGTAAATAGTGATTTGCAGTCTTTACCGATCATTGCCACGGCTATTCCCAGCTATGGCCCGCGCTTGCGGGCTGCCTTGGATTTGTTGCCTGTCGCGATAGAACTCTCTGAAGCCGGTTTCTATGGTTGTCGGCTATTGAACGTACTCATTATGCGCTTTCATGATCCGTTGAACAGTAATAATCGGGGTCTCACAACGGCGGATTTTTCTGTACTAAAGGCCGATTTTAGTCAGGTCAAAACGGCGTTGTCTCTGGCCATGAACCGGTTTGAGCATGTACCGCGTGCGGATTGGCAGGTTGTTCCAGGCCTCAACAACTCTTTTGCCACCTTCCAAAGGGCCGTACCGCTCTTACAGATGGGGCTGGCAATTGGCGGGCAACTGCTTCCAGTGCTTCCTACACTGCTTGGTATTGGAACGCCGACCAACTATCTCATTGAAATTCTGGATTCGACCGAATTGCGACCAGGAGGCGGTTTCCTGGGCAGTTATGGCATTGCCACTCTTAGGGGCGGGCGTTTAACGTCTGCGCCTATTACCGATACCTATTTGCTCGATAATGCGTATCAGGCCGCCGGACACGTTATTCCCTTACCAGCAGCGTACCGTTGGTTTGATCTGGTGCCATACTGGAGTCTGCGCGATTCTAACCTGGATGCGGATTTTCCAACAGATGCTCGCTATGCTGAGGAGCTTTATCAGCGTGAGGGGGGCAAGGTTTCTGTGCAGGGTGTGATAGCAATGACGCCCACGCTGATCGAGCACGCCCTTACTCTTACTGGCCCTATTGCTGTGCCAGAGTATCATGAGGTGGTGACCTCTGCTAATTTGTTAGATCGTATCCATTATTACCTGTTAGGGCCGGGCTATCAAGGTGGCTCTGTACCTTCTCCCGATGGGCTTTCATCGGTCAATCAGCATTTCGTCGCCTTACTGGCAGAGCATTTTCTGGCGCGTGTGCGCCAATTGCCGCCTTCCGTGCTCTCTCAATTCTTGCAACTCATGATAAGTTCGCTATCCTCAAAGGATCTGCAAATCTATCTCAATGCGAGCGGGGCCGAACGCCTGTTGCACACCTATCATGTAGCAGCCTCGATTGAGGCACCGCCCGGTGATAGTCTTTTTGTCGTGGATACGAATATTGCCGGCGATAAAGCCAGCAATCTACTCACGACGACGCTGGATGATCAGGTAACGCTTGATGCACAGGGTAATGCCATCCATCACACCACTATCACATACGCATGGCTTACAAATGGGCAAATCTACGGTTCCGCGCTGTATCGAGATTATGTGCGCGTGTATGTCCCGCCGGGAAGTGTGTTGCAGACGCAAGCTGGCTGGCAACCGCGCGGCACAAGCAAGGCCTTTGGCAGAGAGGTGTGGGCTGGCTTCTTCACCCTCACCTATGGCCAGACTAGAACAATAACGTTGATATGGCGCGACTCTGGTGCTGCGACAAAGACGGCTACTGGTTGGCATTATCAGTATCTCATCCAGCGGCAGGCAGGCTCACAGTGGACGGTTCATCTGCGGATGATCCTACCGCCGTGCGCGGCAATCACCAGGAAGTGGGGCGGTTTGGTGGGACATAACGCTGGCAACACACATACTATGACCCTCATGCGTTCCCTACAAGAAGATATGCGGCTTGGAGTGGACTATGTGTGCCGATAAACTTCCCGTCGTAGATACGCAGCAAACAATGTTCTCCGCGCATCCACAGTCTGAGGTGCCCGGTGGGCCACACAAACTAAAAAAGATACGCCTGGAACGGCGATCATTCAGCGATGCAACCTCTGCCATGATGAAGGCCATCAGGAAGGTACCGGTGCAGCGCCTCCCTGAGTTCTTTGAGCAAACCTGTGATCGTCTACCCTTTGAAATCGCCGTTATATGTGGGGAAGCCCAGCTTACGTATCAGGAGCTTGAGCTGCGCGCTAATCAGCTTGCGCATTTTCTCGTTGCACGTGGGGTTGGCAGAGGAAGCGCGCTTGGCATTCTGCTAGAACCCTCTCTTGAGGCCTGCGTCGCGCTCCTCGGTGTTCTCAAAACTGGTGCCGCTTTTGTTCCGCTCGATCCAGCATTCCCTTCTGATGTACTTGCGTTTATTGCAGAGGATGCTAGACTGGGCGGTCTCATAACAACCTCCGTATTGCGTCGGAAAATGCGCGTCCTCTCCTGTCCTGTGCTAGAACTCGACCGGGCGCATGTTGCGCTTTCCGCTCAGCCCGACACACGTCCCCAGATTTCTGCTGATCCCGCGTCTCTGTGCTCTATCATGTATACGTTTGACGCGACCAGCCAACCAAAAGGGGTTGCCATCTCCCATGCCAATATTGTCACAGCCTTGCGCGAGGCAATACCGATCTACCGCATCAGGCGCAGAGACCGCGTATACCAGGGCATGTCAATCGCCAGCGACCTCTCCTTGCAGGAAATCTGGCCAGCGTGGGGTGTTGGAGCAACGCTGGTGATCGCTCCTGCCGATTGTCGATCTTCAGGTCACAGGCTTACTGAGTTTCTCTGTGAGCAGAAAATGAGCGTCCTCTATTGCACACCGCGCATGCTTGCCACCATCGAGAGGGATGTACCTTCCTTGCGCTCCATTGTCATTGGTGGCGAAGTATGTCCGGCCTATCTTGTTAGCCGCTGGGCGCGCCCCGGTCGCCGTATGCTCTCTACGTATAGTGCTGCCGAGATACCGGTCATGGCAACCTGGGGCGAACTGTTTCCTGGGCGTCCCGCCACGTTCGGCGCTCCGTTGCCAACCTATCAGGTCTATCTTCTGGATGACCATCTCGCTCCTGTTGCGCAGGGGAGGAGTGGGGAAATCTACATTGGCGGTCCTGGCGTTGCGATGGGGTACTTCAATCGCCCGGATATTACGAAAGACCGTTTTCTGCCTAACCCCGTCTGGCGGGATCGCGAGATTGTGCCTTGTGTCTATCGCACAGGGGAGAAAGGGCGCATGACCGCTGCCGGGGAGATTGAGTATCTGGGGCACAACGATGGTCTGGCGCAGGAACGTCCCTGGCGCAATAATGGTAAGGAAAGCGCAGCGCTCCTCTCTTCGGCCAACGCAGCATTTTTCAAAGAAGAAGCAGGTGTGTCGGAGACGGCGACAGTCATCCTGCCCGCGCTAAAGCGCGGGCGCTGGAACACGATGTATCAACAGGTTATGACCGACCCGCTGTATAGAAATGCTCTCTTCAATATGGCAGGCACATTCATCCTGGGCGGATTGGGCTTTGTCTTCTGGATCATCGTGGCGCGGCTCTATACGGCGGAACAGGTTGGTATCGCTACTACGCTCATCTCTGTCATGGCCTTACTAAGCAGCGTTACTGAACTTGGTATAGGTTCAAATCTGATGCGGCATCTTCCCACCTCGGCCCATAAAAATGAGTTGATTAATTCCTTATTCGGGCTTGTCATGCTTGTTACCCTGGTGGCCTCTGCCCTGTTCCTGCTTGGTTTGCCGATCTTCTCGCCTCAACTCCTCTTCTTGCGTTCGAAAATCTTTTATACTCTATCGTTCACTATCTTTGTAATTTTTGGAGCGTGGAATGGCCCGGTTGAATGTACCTTTATGGCGTTCAGGTCGGCTGATAGCATACTCAAAAAAAATACTATCATTAGCGTCATCAAGATCATACTCCCAGTGATCTTGATGATGTTCGGTGCTTACGGCATTTTTGCCTCCGCGTCTTCGGCGCTCGCTGTGGGCATGCTGGTGAGCTTTGTTCTGCTGCTATCCAAATTTAATATCAGACCATCTCTAAAAATTGATCTATCGCTAATAAAAGAGACATTTGGATATTCGTTTACTAATTATATTGTTAACTTTTCTTTAAGTGTGCCGTCATTTATATTGCCGGTACTCATATTGAATACCCTGTCAGCAAAATACGCGGCCTATTATTATGTTGCTTCTACTATTCAAACTAATTTACAAGTAATTCCCTCCGCGACCACGCAGGCTTTGCTGACAGAAGGCGCATATAATGAAACCGAATTGAAAAAGCATCTGAAAAAGGCAATGGTCACAACGTTCGTCGTCCTTATTCCGGCGACAGGTGCTGTTGTCCTGGGCGGAGGAGTAGTACTTCAATTTTTTGGGAAAGACTATGCCGTTGAAGCACTTCAGTTCCTACGTTTATATAGTATATCGACTTTATTCACGGCTTTTATATTCATCTATAATGCTGTTATGAACGTGAAGCGTCACATCAAATCACTGGTTATTTGGAACGTAGCCGCCTCGGCGCTGACACTGGGTCTATCATGGGCTTTTATCTCCTATGGATTGTCTGGCGTTGGGTGGGGCTGGATCGTGGGGCAGGCGCTAGCAGGGCTGGTAGCGCTATGCTTTATCCTCAAAGTATTTTTTACGACGTCTTCATAAATCTTGAGGATGCTTTCAGTATAGTGTTCAAGGCTAAATTTTTCAGCCTTTTGGCGAGCATTTTTTCCGAGGGCTTTCAATACATCTTCTTCTGAAAAAAGTTTGATGACTTTCTCGGCTATTTGCGCGGGATGTTGAGGTTCGACAAGATAGCCGTTGATTCCATCATCAATGACCTCTGCGAGACCACCGATGTGCGAAGCGATCACAGGTCTTCCCATCATCATGGCCTCAAGGGCCACCACGCCAAAGGCTTCTGGCCAGATAGAGGGAACAACAACAACGCTTGCTCTGGCATAATAGGTTGCAAGATCGCTATTGGCGATCCAGCCCGCAAAATGGATATGTCGCTCAAGCTGTAAGTTGCGTGCCAGTGTGACCAAGTGTTGCTTGTAATTGCCGTCTCCGACAATGGTGAGGGTGGTTTGCGGAAAAACCTCGATGATGGATGGCATGGCCTGTAGTAAGAACTCGATGCCTTTTACCCTTTCCACCCGCCCCACATAGAGCAAGTGGTACTGATGCTGGAGTTCACAACACGGCTTTAACTCAACGAAATTGGGGAGGTGAACGCTTGCGGTCGGATGATCACGTCTGGCCGCTTCTTGAATATATTGGCTGGGGGCAATAAATAAGTCTACATTTTTGATACCCGCCTTATAGATAAGACTTTGGATATGGTTAAAAACAAAACTCACCCGCCCCATCAGATTTAAGTGGCCTTTATCATAAAAGTAGTTTAAATCCACAGGCCGTATGCACCAGAGAAGAAGTTTGCTAATAAATGTCTCTGGGCCATGCAGGGTCATTACGGTAGGGTAATTTTTAAGCAGAAAAAGTACTGAGGGTGTAACCTGGTGCATAGTATGAAGGTGTACTATATCCGGCTGATATTCTTTTAGCACTTTTTTCAAAAGAAGAAATGAAGAGGGATTAAAAAGAAAAAGCAAGAGCGTTGCCGGGTTGGAAGAGTTGATGCTACTAAAAGTGTAGTCATTGAAATGTTTTTTATCAGGTCCTAGATCACTGGCAAGTGTTTTAACGCTATGACCTCTAGCTCGCAAGGAGCTAGTTATTTTTACGACGATATTCTCTGCACCACCGGCCACATATCCTGTACTGATGATATTAAGTATTTTCATTGCGGTACTCCTCCTGATCTTATCGTTTGTTAAGAACATTATAATGTTACTCAGAAACGGGTTCTTCCTGTGTGTTGGAGAAAGGAAAAAGGAATCACAACATGAACAACATAAACTATGTAAAAAACCTGGTTCAGAAGTATCATCCCCAATTACCTGTTGAAGAGTTGATCGTCGAGATAAACAAGATATACCATAAATTTGAGGCAAATATGTATGATAGAAATCATCCAGAAATCTATGAGCAATTGCCCCCTATCTGGAAGGAGATGATTGAAAAGATAAGTAGCTATCTTCAAGCAAAGGCTTTGCATATTCTTGATTTCGGTTGTGGAACAGGTTTTGCCTCTCAGCAGTTGCTACGAAATATTTCTCCAACCAGCATTGCTGGCTTGACCTGCTATGACCCCTCTCCTGAAATGGTCGAGAAGTGCCGCGAGAAAATTTCTCCGCTTTTCCCTAACGCGGTATTTTGTTCTTCTTTGGAAGAAGAATCTATCTCTTCACATGCGCCCTATACACTTCTACTAACAAATTCTGTACTTCATCATCTACCAGATACTATAACAATTATTAACAACTTGCTTCCGTTACTTGACTCGCATGCAATCTGGTTAGCCGGTCACGAACCTTCTCAGCGCTTCTACAATAATAGTGCCTGTGTGAAAAATCTTGAGGCTTATTTGCGTAGAAATCGCTGGTCCCCCAGCCGCTACACTCAATTCCTGAAAAGCATAATTCAAGGGAAAAGGAGTCCTTATAGAAAGACTGCCCAGGAGGCTGTTAGGATGGGGTTGCTTAAGCGACCCCCTTCGGTATGTGTTATAGATCGCCTTGTTGATTTTCAGGTCGCGCATTCGACTCAAGAAATGAGTATGGGAAGAGGCTTTGACTTCTCTGTAATGGAGCAGGATCTTGAAGCCTCCTGGAAGCTAGTCTGGTTAAAAACATATAGTTTTATGGGGCCAATTTACGAGGGGAACCTGAAAGGCAATTGGGCGCGCTCTTGCCGGAATTTGGCTGAGCATTTTCCTGATGATGGTGCCAACTTTTGTGCAGTCTGGCAACGAGTGTAGTGGAGAACTTTTTACACACCCTCACGGAACGGTGTGGAGGTGAGAGGAATGCGCATACTGCATATTACCAAGAAATATCCGCCGCTGCTCGGTGGCGACGCGATAGTGGTACAGAGTTTAGAACGGGAGCAGAAAAAACGAGGTCACGAGGTGGTCATTCTCACCAGCAAAACGGCTAGTACGGAAACGTTGCCTGAGGTTTACACCTTTGGGTTGCGAGAGCATGTCTATCGCCTTGACCGGATTACGATGACGCGCATACTTTCTCTTATATTCCTTTTTTCCCATTCCTTTTTCCTCCTGAAACGCATACACCCTGATGTCATTCATTCCCACTCGCCAGATGCGGGTTTCGTGTGTTCCTTTGCCGCCCGCCTCTATGGCATCCCCGTTGTGCATACCTGTCATGGTGTAACGTTTGCTGATACACGCTATTCATATATGAAGCGTGCTATAGAGATATTTTTCCTCCGGTTTGGAATATTTTCCACCATTATCACTGTTGACAAAACAACGTTGCCCGCTTTTCAGCGCGCGCATATCAAACGGGTAGTGTATGTTCCTAACGGCGTAGACACAGATTTTTTTGTGCCAGCCAGGCCGCGTCAGAAGAAAGAGCCTTATACCTTCCTGTTCGTGGGCCGTTTAGAAAGCCAGAAAGGTGTCGTGTATCTCATTGAAGCGGTGCAGCTACTCGCCTCTGCGCAGAAAAACTTTCAAGTACTGGTTGTCGGTGAAGGAAGTTTAAGCGCCGCATTGCGAGCGCGGGTAGAGAAGTATCAGTTAGAGGACATCATCCATTTTGTTGGGAAGCAAGATCAAACTCAGCTACGCACATACTATCAGCGTTCGCATGTTCTGGTGCTTCCCTCGCTGTGGGAGGGATTTCCGCTAACTATCCTTGAGGCGTGGGCCTCAGAGTTGGCAGTTATTGCCACACACATCAACGGTATTCCGGCTATCTGTACTGATCAAAAAGATGCGTTGCTAGTTCCTCAAGAAAATCCTCAGCAACTTGCTCTAGCCATGAGGAAATTGCTTGACGAGAGAGAGATGGCCAGGTCTTTGGGCCAACAAGGGAGAATGTTGGTGGAAAAGGATTTTTCCTGGCAAAAGATTACCGATGAGACGTTGAAGATTTACGCCAGCGTCGGTGGTGAACTAAGATCATGAATTGTGCCGTACCTCTATTCTAGCAAGTATGTTTATCATTGCCGTTACGCCATAGATCAGTCCGATAGAGGTGTTGTTCTAGCCCCAAGGGGATATTCAACATCTCTATATAAGGCCAGTATTGCGGCCTTGCAAGATGCATTGTTCTATAGCGTGCCTGCGATCTTCCTGGTTCAGGCGGTGTGTCAAGTCCTGTTGCCGCAGATCACACTGAAACATTATCTACACATGAGCCAGACCGTTTTAAAAATCGTCGGTATGTCTTTCTGTCCGCCTTGCTTCTCATTGTGATAAGTGGTTCTATCCTCTCAGTTGTTGGCTACAACCGCTATCATGGGATGTATCAGCGTGATATGGGGCTGGCACGGCTGGGGATACAGCATGCACAAAAAGCTGAGGCTTTACTGCTTAGTTTGTCTCATAATCCCCTTGATGCACAGACGGTGAGTCAGGCGCAGCGAGAGTTATCACAGGCAAGCGCCAGCTTTAGCCAGTTACAGCGTGATCTCGCTTCCTTACCACCGGGGACGACGCTTGTTCCTGTCTATGGAACACGTGTCGAGACCATCGTCCATGTGGTTGCTATGGCCCAATCGCTCATCCAGGCCGGGCTAACCGGTTGTAGCATATTCGGTCTGCTAACAGCTCGTTTGCACGATCCTCTCAATCCACACGCTCAGGGCATTACGACCGCCGATCTCTCAAGCATGTCGCGCGCAATACGCTCAATGCGGGCTGATCTCACAAATGCTGGCATCCAGCTAGCACAGGTTCAATCGGGTGAGGTGCAGTTCAACATGCAGCTAAGTAAAGTAGTGGCCGAGTTGCATACATACGTGCCAGAGGCGTTGAGGTGGGTACAGACTCTCGAACAGGCGTTGCCGGTGTTGCCAACGCTGCTCGGTGTGGGCACGTCGACCAATTATCTGATCGAGGTGCTCGACTCAACAGAACTGCGCCCTGGGGGCGGCTTCATCGGCAACTATGGCTATGCCACCCTTTCCGGCGGACGCCTGGTGGACGCACATATTACTGATGTTGATCTGCTCGACCGCCCCTTTGAGGCCGCCGGGAATACCATCGCGGTACCTGCACAATACAAATGGTTCAATGAAATTCTGGGGCCGGGAACCTGGAGCCTGCGCGACTCCGATCTGGACGCGGACTTCCCTACCTCGGCCCGTTATGCGCTCACCAACTATACACTGGAAGGTGGCACGCCACCTGTGCAGGGGGTCATTGCCATCACGCCGACCTTCATGCAACAAATCTTGCAGATTACGGGGCCAATTGCAGTGCCTGAATATGGTGATACCGTCACGGTACAAAATCTTATCCCGTTGATCCACGATCATCAGCTTGGCCCCAAAGCGGGCAGCGACCTGATCCCTTCGCCCGATGGCTACTCTTCGTTACGTAAGCGCTTCACCGCCATCTTAGCGCAAAACCTTCTCGCCCGCGTGCGCCAGCTTGCACCCACCGAGGCGGCAAAGTTTATGCAGGTATTTATCAATGGCGTGCGTACCAAAGACATACAGATATATTTCACGGCACCGGCTGTCGAACAATTACTAGCGCTCTCACACCTGGATGATGCCATCCAGAGTCCTGCCGGTGATAGCCTGATGGTAGTCGATGCCAACCTGTCACCCAACAAAGCCAACAGCTTTATTACCAGCACAATCAATGACCAGGTGACGATCAACACGCAAGGTCAGGTGATGCATCATATGACGCTCACCTATGCCTGGACTCTGCCAGGACAGAATTATGGCAATCCCATTTACCGCGACTATGTACAGGTCTATGTGCCACCGGAGAGCCAGTTGCTGACTCAGCAGGGCTGGCAACCCTACGGTATCACGTCGGCGCATGGGCGCGAGGTCTTTACCGGTTTCTTCACCCTGACCTTCGGCGAGACACATAGCATCACACTGGATTGGCGGGAAAAAGGCACAGTTGCGCATGACAGGAGTGGCTGGCACTATCGGTACCTGCTTCAGCGCCAGGCCGGTATCCTGCGCACTGTGCAGTTACACATAACACTCCCTGCCTGTGCCAATGATATTGTGCCATTTAACCATGAGCTGTTTGTGCCTCGGCAATCGCTGATCCTTAACGAGCCTTTGACCCAGGACACGACATCAGGTGTGGATTATGGCTGCCATACGCCTTGATCCTTGCCCGTAGCATCGATACAGAATATTCGTGAAAGGTATAGGGGTTGTGAAGCGGTTACATATTCTTCTGATCTCGCTTACCATCCTGGTTGTTCTCTTCATTGTTGCTCTACCTTTATTTATCATCTATCGTGCTACATCACAGCAAAATATTGCAAATGGGTCTGGTATAACACATATCCTGGGTGGTTTTGAAATTGCGACTTCTACGGCAGCTTCAAGGGCTGCCGCCGAGGGGGTGCAAGTAGTGTTTAACTATGGTACACCCCCCTCTGAGAATAGTAGTGTGGGCCAGAGGCTTCAGTCATTACATATGAAAGTGATAGATGGATATATTTCCAGCTATATGTATTATTACGAATGCCATCGCACAGCAGTGTTAAAACCAGCTCTCTTGAGACCGGGGCAGTACTGCCCATATGATTCACATCCAGATTTGACGAATGAAAATGTACTGCTAGCCACTATCGCTGCCCATCTAAAGCAGGTACAGAACAATCGCCTGATTACTGGTTATTGGGTGCTGGATGATTGGGTGAAGTGGGATGCGGGGAGCGCACGGTTACTCCTCATGAAAATTCATCAGCTTATTCAGCGGTATACACCAGGTCGCCCAGACATTTGTGGCTTCGGCGGCAGTATTGGATTGCACCAGGAGTATGGATGGAATGATTGGATTGCCGATAATTTCTCCCCTCAAGGGTGTGATGCGGTTGGCTTGTATGTATATGCCCCATCATATCCTGATACCAGCCCTGTCACAGCTTCAAGCGACTATAACTGGTCGATGGCGGGACTGCTGTCCGCCATGTTTACGAGCTTACAGAGGCGCGGTTGGAACATGGCGCAGGAGCCGCTGATTGGCATAGGGCAGGCGTTTGGTGGCCATATGGTGCATAAAAAGGCTTATTGGATAATACCTGATGTGAAAAGTATGGTAACACAAAGTAAGAGTTTCTGTGAGCATGGAGCCACAAGCCTTGTCTTTTATGCCTGGAGTGATTCAGAATTTGGCCCTGCAACACAAACACCCATGAATAGCGCCGCCATCGCCACTGGCATCCGAGATGGCACTGCCGCGTGTCGGCAGATCTGGAACCATCAATGAGAAAGATACCTGTTTGCTGGTTCAAAACACGACTTGTCGTATACGCGGGTACTTGTCGAACATGCGCCAGCAGGGCTTGGACACGCTTTCCGTTTTGGATGCCAACCTTATATGGGCATCTGATCCTGTTTTATTTCAGGCCCTCTGAGTAGTTATGGATTGAGGTTGATATTTATTAACTCTGAATCTCTGTTCTTTATCCGCTCTCAATGAAATCGTAACCAATTCATGGATGTGGCTATGTTAGCTTTATGCATAGTGCTATAAATATGTTCAAGGATATATAAGCACCTCATTGTTTTTGGAAGAAACCAATCCAGGAGAAGCCATGCAAGAAAAATTACAACAAGAAGAACAGACTGTTTCGGAAATGGTAGATGACGTTCGCGCAGGCAAAATGGATCGACGCACGCTAATCAAGCGGCTGACGGTGATGGGTCTTTCTGCGGCTGGCGCAGGCGCTATTGCGGCGGTGGCCAAGCGCCAGATTTCCGCACACCTGGCTCAGACCACTTCAGATGATAGCAATGGACAGATGCATATCCAGCAGCACAATGATCATCTGATCCATCAAAAAGCGGGAGATATGCAGTACTTGCAGCAGGACTATCATGAAAATGCCATCGTTGAGGATAGCATGTATCCCCACCCGTTTGTAGGCCACGAGGCCATTATGCAACGTAAACGCGCCGGTTTTGCTGCGATGCCTGACCTGAATATTCAAGTGACTAGGCGTATTGTACATGGTGACCAACTGATAGTGGAGTGGGTTGCCACTGGCACCCATCAAGTCGATTATCCCGGCCTACCTGCTACTGGGCAAATGTTCTCTATTCCAGGAGTCACCGTAGTTGTGCGCAAGGACGGCAAGATTGTACGCGAATCGCTCTACTATGATATGAATGAAGTGCAGCGTCAACTTGGATATAAGCACAAGTGACCTCTGGCAAACGATGAGCAGTGGGAAAGATCATCTCAACTTGGCCTGGATGATCTTTCCCATCAGGGACGCAAGATACGCTTTCCGGTGCTGTCGCGCTCACTGGCACGAAAGAAGCAAAGTCTTCTTCGGGTATCGCTGACCGTAGGGGTGCGTCTCATCACTGCTCTTGCTATGTGGTCGATGACGCCTGACAAACAGCGCTATGCTCTGCTTCAATCTATTACCAGCTTAATTAGTTAAACTGCATTAATGCATACCGAGCCTTACCGAATCCCTAACAGCGCATTGATATTGGTTGCTGGAATCGTTTAGAATTGTCCATTATCGTCTCTATTGGTAAACTAATCCCCGGCTTGATAGCCTGTAGTCTGATCATCGATATACAGTGCCAAAACCACTACTTCTTGTATGCTAGTTCCATCAGTACTGGTTTCGTCAGCCATGCCAGTGTCGAGCCCCCATACTTCTAGCGTATCTCCTTGATTCACCTGAGTTACGTCCGTATTATCAGGGAACAAAACTTCAATTACAGAATTAGATGAAGAATCAATATCAGAGACATTAGCTCCCGCTATCGCGCCGTTTGTATCTCTAACAGAGTTAAGTATTTTACATTTAAAATATACATTTTGTCCCTGATCGTTGTTACCGACCGTGTCCAGGCTAGTGACAGTTGTTGATGTCGTGCTGGCCTTATAAGAGGTTTCTATCTGCGCGGCTGTTTCAGTTGATGTGGGTGTCAATAGAGATGATATCGGGGTTGCAATTGGTATAGCAGTAACAGTCGGTTGAGCATTTACCTGTGTATTTTGCATCATATTCGCCGATGTAGTAGATGTTGTTGCTTGAACTATTTTGCCTATATTAAAAGCCTCGAAATAGAAACCACCTATTACATCACATACACCGCAGAATACTAATGCACTAATAATTCCGAAAATGAGCCAGGCGCGATTTGTTTTCTTTGGTGGTTGTGAATACTGGATCTGTTTGAGCTTAAAAGGCTGGAATTGGCCGCCTGCATCTGGCGAGTACTGTTCCCAGACATGTTGATTGAAAGTGGATTGAGGTGACCATTGCTGTTGGTTGGAGGATGGTGACAAGCTCGGTGGTTGTTGGTTGGGAGATAGTGACTGCCCCCATGGTGGTTGCTGATCCCATTGATCGCTCATTTTTTCTCCTCATTATATGAATGGATATATTAAATGGGTTATCCCCATTGTGTTCAAATACTGTGCACCTGGTTAAGGGAGGTAAAAACCTGTATATGATAGTTCAGTACGGTTGATATAACAGAAGAATAGTAGCCGCGAATTCATGGTCAATGAATCAACTTCCGCCTCAAACGCCTTGTGACGACATTTGGGGCGGTTTGCTGAGTAAATGTATATCATCATTGATGGTGTATATGAGTCGGTGAAATTACACCAATCTCATACTTCAAGCAGGATTAATGGCCCAGCCAATAACCGCGATCAGCGTTTTTCGTTGGAGCAAGAGATACAAATTGCCCGCTGATAGTACTGGCATTACCACTAACAAACGTGCCACGCAAACGGAATATCTGACCCAATACCGGTACATCTACATAGAAGAAGAAGTTGCCATTGTTGGCCTGACCGCCGGTTACAGCTTGGCAAGTTCCACTAATTGGGCAGTAAGTTCCGATCAAATCCCCATTTGGTTTTTGCGTCAGAGTAAGTGTGCCATGAAATTGTTTGTGGAGGTCTGGACCGCTAGTGATGATGCCAAACAAGCTCCAAGAGTTGCTGAGCTTTGGAACGGTACCTACGTAAGCTTCCCAGGTTCCAGATGACGCACCCATTGTGTAAGTACCCATAAAACCGTTGATGCCCCCACGCATATTGCCCGTTGTTTTATAGAGACCTGTTAGATTGATGGCTGCCGGGTACGGCTTGACACGGCCTATAGTGAGAGTAACATGTACGCTATCAGGTGTAGAGCCGGTAATAGGAGCGCAACGTTGTGGACTCTTCAGCCCACAAATAGTGCCACGGATTGTGGTTCCATTGACCTGGATGACCATTGCCCCGGTGATATAGGTTCCTGTGCTTGGCCCAGAGGTCGTGATCGCCCGAAGGTTGTAACGCCCATCGAGTGTCGAAGCGGCGTGGGCGGAGTAAAGTGTAATACCACCAACAATAACAGCCGCCAGGAGGAGGAAAAATGCTGCCAGTTGTACAGGTTTGCGACGCCACAACATGCTCTTGTTTGTAGAGTGTTTCATATAAACCATATCCTACCTTTCGATAGTAAACTAGTGATGGATAATTTGCCTACTTAATAGTATGCCCATGATGAAGATTTATTTTGGTTGAGGAGTGGTTAAGGCAGGGTTGTGGTTTTATGATATTGGTTATACTTTGTATTCTAGAATGACTCCATACACAAGTTTTGATTTGTCGGGGAGTAGATTCATGCAAGCATCGCTTGCTATTTTTGGAAAAGCTGAAAGGGTGAAAAGGCGTCGATCTTTGACAAGTTAATAATAAATAATCCATCGAATTGCTTGTAATATTTACTTATTCTCTAATAGGGGGGGCATTGTTCATTATGGTTACGGTATATTAACCTGATTGCTTGAAACCAAGCTATTTTCTTAACAGACTTACCACTGGAAATCAACAATATAGTAGTATTCTCTGTTCTTGATACTGGTTGGGAATCACCCAGGTGTAGGTATATCTTAATTTTGTTAGTAGAGAAGTGACGGTAGAAAATGCAAAATGAAAGTCTGTTCCTATCAATTATTATTCCGGTTTATAATGAAGAGGACAATATACTACCTCTCCATGCGAAACTTTGCCAGGCTCTGCAAAAACAGAAAACCTCGTATGAGATCATCTACGTTGATGATGGCAGTCGAGACAAAACATTCTCAAACTTGTACCAGCTTGCCACCAGGGATCAGCATGTCACAGCTATTCGCCTGCGCCGTAATTTTGGTCAAACAGCAGCTATGTCGGCAGGCGTGGCTCACAGCCGGGGTGATATATTGATCTTTATGGATGGGGATATGCAGAATGATCCTATGGACATTCCTCGGCTATTGGCTAAGTTGGAGGAGGGATACGATATAGTTAGCGGGTGGCGTAAGAATAGACAAGATGCAAAACTCAGCCGCAAGTTGCCGTCCTGGATAGCCAACAAACTTATCTCCAAGGTTACTGGCGTCTATCTCCATGACTATGGATGCACTTTGAAAGCATACCGCCGAGACGTATTCAATCATGTGAAGCTGTATGGGGAGATGCATCGATTTATTCCAGCCTATGCAGCTATTGCAGGGGCGGCTATTGCTGAGATCGAGGTAACACATCATCCGAGGCGCTTTGGAAGGTCAAAATACAACATTTCTCGGACAGTGCGTGTTCTGCTTGATCTCATGACGCTCAAATTTCTCAGCAGTTTTAGCACGAAGCCTTTGTATGCCTTTGGAATGCCAGGTCTGGCGTCTATGTTAGGTGGTAGCATGCTCCTTGCCCAACTTGCTGGAAAGAAATTGATGAATCCAAATATTAGAGTGCATCGTAGTCCGCTGCTACCTATTGCTCTCCATCTCTCTGGGTTTGGTGTTCAGTGCATCATGATCGGTTTGTTGGCGGAATTACTTACTCGTACCTATCATGAGTCACAAGGTAAGTCCACCTATGTCGTGAAAGATGTCATTCATATGGTTCTGGGAGCTACTAAGGATAATGTCTCTGTGAGCGAGGAGACACTTCACTACCCGATTATCAATCGTCATGATTATTTAAGGAAGGATTCGTAATATGGAGAAATACTTAGAAGATCTTTTTGTGATTTCCTCCGTAGGAAAATCGAGAGTACCAGGTTGGCTTATCCGCCTCTACCTTACTGTTTTTGACGTCCCTCTCGGTAAGACTATCCGTATAGATATGGTGCGTCAGCTGCTCAAGGGGTATGAAATGCGTGGGAAGCGAGTTCTGGACGTTGGTTGCGGGGTGGGTGATCTTTCTCTTTTGATGGCCCACGCGGGTGCTGAGGTCATCGGTGTAGAGCTGGATCCTCAAAAAGTCGAAAGTGCTACTAAGGTTGCGAAGAAGTGGCATTTTGATAATGTCCGGTTCATTGCTGGCGATGTCACGAAAATTGAACATATGTCATTAGGCCAATTTGATGTAATCTTCTGTATTGCCCTCCTTGAGCATATCAAGGATGATGCCGGTCTACTCCGTCAGATACACGGACTCTTGCGACCTGAAGGCTTTTTTGTCCTTGAAGTGCCAAGTGCATTGCGTAAGACCATTCCAGAAGTTGAAGCGGAAGATGGACATGCCCGCCCTGGATATGTCTTTGAGGATGTCCCGGCCTTTTTAGAGAAGGCTGGTATACGGGTTCTGAGAAAGTGTACACGTGATCCGCTTGGACTCTTCTATCATTGGTGTCGTTTGTCCCGGTTAATTCCAGGCCCCAGAGCAAGAGGCCAGTTATTTGCTGTCTTAGCTCCTGTTTTCATTGCTCTTATCCGTATCACATCGCTTTTCATCGAAAAAACGGGCACAGAACTGGGCTTTCTTGGTATCAAGCAATAGAGATAAAGGTTAGCAAGGAGGAATATATGCGCTGCCTAGTTACAGGGGTTGCAGGTTTTATAGGATCCCATATTGCAGCTCGCCTGCTCGAAGAAGGACACGAGGTCTGTGGAATAGACGCTTTTGTCAATTTCTATTCTAGAGATCTGAAAGAGCGTAATCTTCGCAGATTGTACTCTTGGGACAAATTTACATTTATTGAGGCTGATTTGGTAGATATGGACTTATCCTCCTTGCTTTCCGATTACGGCTGGGTGTTTCATCAAGCTGCCCAGGCAGGAGTGCGTTCAAGTTGGGCTAATGGATTTACCTCTTATGTGCATCATAACATCCTGGCGACACAGAAATTATTAGAAGCTGCTAAGCAGGCGGGGACTGTTGAGCGTTTTATCTATGCCTCTTCGTCCTCTGTGTATGGCAATCTAGAGGAGGTGACGCTTGTTGAAGAAATGGCTTTACATCCCTACTCTCCTTATGGAGTAACCAAGCTGGCGGGAGAGCATCTCTGTTCGCTATACTACCAAAACTTTGGCGTTCCCACAGTGTCATTGCGTTATTTTACCGTCTATGGCCCTGGTCAGCGCCCCGATATGGCTTTTCATCGTTTTTTGAAAGCTATTATAATGCATGAACCAATTCATATCTATGGCGATGGCTCCCAAACACGTGATTTTACCTATGTTGCTGACATCGTAGATGCTAATATTCAGGCCGCGAAGTCTTCTCAGTCACCGGGGAAGGTTATGAACATTGCCGGTGGATCTCATGTAACTCTGCAAGAGGTTATACGGCTTTTGAGGGAAATTACCAATACTTCCTTCACCGTTTTGTATGAGCCGGTTCAACATGGTGATGTTCGTCATACTCTGGCAGATACTCAGACTGCCGCCCTTATACTGGGGTATCAGCCTCACGTATCTTTGCATAAGGGGCTAGAGCTAGAATTTCAGGATTTAGTTGAAATATATGGTAAGAGTGGTTCTCTAGTGTAAAATTCAAGATAACATAAAGAGGCTTACGGCATGGCAAATCAGAAAAGCAGCTATACACGTTTAAGGGATTTCGGCGCATTTCGAGTTGATATTGCGAAAGTTAATACTCAGGAATTGTCTATTGTGCAGTCTGATTCAAACAGTGATAAGATTGTGGCACAACCTTATTTTCATAGAGTACAGCAAGCAACAAGTATGGTGCGAGAAGGAATAATTATTCCTTTTCCTGGGTCGGGTGATACACCTATACCGCAGAGAGCTTTATTAGATGGGGCAGTAATGCCTCTTTATCAAGAGAGTCTAGAACCAGTTTCTCTGCAAAAAAAGAAAAGATCGAAATGGCTTGGTGTGCTTCTTCGTGTTGGTGTCACGCTTTTACTGTTTGCCTTTCTCCTCAAATCCATGTCGTGGCCCAGCCTTATTGGAGCATTAGCACAAGCTGATATTGGTAAGGTATTGCTCAGCTTTATCGTAGGGGTATTTGGTATTGTAGTTAGCGCCTATCAATGGAGAAGTTTGTTAAATGCTGAAGGTATTAAGTATGATCTTGCTGATTTAATAGACCTTTACCTGGTAGGTATCGCTTTTAGCCATTTCTTGCCCACTGGAATGGGAGGTGATGTGGTTAAAGCGGTTCAGGTTGGTCGAATATCAGGAAATAGTGCTGGTTCGGCTAGCGCAGTTCTCTTAAGCCGCATCACCGGATTTCTCGGCATGATTCTCATGGCCTTGCCTGTGCTGTTGATCTGGCATCACTCTCTGGCGCAAAGTATTTTTCTCTGGTTTATCCTTTTAAGTTTGCTTGTTGGAGCGATGCTGGGAGGTGCTATGGCTTTTACCACCCTGTTTCCCAAAATATATAAGGGTAAATTTCTAAATCATCGCATTTTTGCCTCTGTGACCAAAATAGGTTATGCCCTCCAGCATACTTTTCAGCGTCCGAAGGTCATGACGATTGCTATAGTGTTTGGAATAGAATTTTGGGCTGTCGGGTGTTTAAATTATTATGGTTACGGAATAGCTCTAGGATTAAATGTGCCTCTCTATTTCTATTTTATTGCTATCCCCCTTATATCGCTTATCACGTTCTTACCAATTTCGATCAACGGTTTTGGTGTTCGTGAAGGCGCATTTATATTCATTTTTGCAACGATACATATCGCTTCTGCTCATGCCTTATTGCTAGCATTATTCATGGATGCGCAAGTGCTGCTTTTTGGAGTTATGGGCGGAATAATTTATCTGACGATGGGAAATAAGCACAAAAGTAATAAAGAAAAAGTAGCCAGAGCAAAAAGTCACATTGCTTGATTAAAGGATGAAGGAAATGATAAGATTGTTAATCGCTATGCAACTAAGGTATGGAATTAGCAATAGACTAGGTGCAGTTGCTCTTTGTTGTAGAAAGGTCTAAGGCTATGCCAGGCAATTTTTATCCTGAAGGACAAAACAACCATCATCGTGATCAGTTATCTCCTCTCAACAAGATGGGGGCAAATCGGCAGTTTACACAGCACAACTCTGTGTCACCTCAATCTAATATACCTCAATTTCCTACTATGCCTCAGCCCGGTATGCTACCTGGTGAAAAGATGCCTGTATTTGCTCCCATGCCGCTACTTCAAAATGGTGGTCAACCTTCCCCATCTCTTCGGCAATCAGCAGATACACAGAAGCCGTCGGTGTCTCGCCGATTTCTGTCGGGAAAAAATCGTTTGTTATTTATCGGTATTCTGGTTGTTCTTTGTATGATACCTATCGCTCTTCTTGGAGGCTTGTTTTTACTCTCTAAATCTACAATGAGTGTGACCCTCTACCAGGTTGGTTCTCAGAATGTCACTCAATACGTTGGAGGTGGAGGTATTATCTATCCTCAGCAGCAGGTAGACATATCATATCCCGATGCTGAGCGGGTGGTTAATGTCTTTGTTAAACCTGGGGATGTCGTCAATATAAACCAGCCATTGATTGGCTTGGATCCAACACAACTGAATATCCAGGTGAAGCAGGCTGCTGATGAGGTTGCTGCTGCACAGGCTTATCTTGATACCGTGTCTGCTGCGGGAAATTCTGTGGCAATTGCTCAAGCACAACAAGAGTATGCTCTTGCCCAGAGTCGATACAACGCTTTAGTAGCTCAAACCTCTTCTCTAATGCAGCATGGAGGGAATCTAGTTTCGCCGATAAATGGCGTAGTAACTGAAGTTGATGTCAATACAGGTGATATTTTTACGGGGAATCAGCAATTGTTGACAATTATGGATGAAACAAATGTCATTGTCCATGTAGAGATTCCGCTAGCGAATCTGGGTCAGGTAAGTGTAGGTCAGCAGGCAGTAGTAACGCCATCAGCTCTACCTTCTATGAATTTGAGAGGGCAAGTTATCTCCATTATTCCTCTTGCCAATGCTCAAACGGATACTTTCGAAGTATGGGTATCCGTTCCTAATCCTGATCATCAATTGCTGCCAGGAATGAGCGCCTTTGTGCGCATTCAGGAGAATGGCAAGGCGATAGTTGTTCCTCGCCTTGCTGTACTCAATCCTGATCGGGATTCCGTGGTATTCGTTGTGCAAAAAGGTATTGCTCATATTCAAAAAGTTCACATAGTTGGATACGCCCCGAATGAGGTCTATGTTGATAAGGGTCTCTCAAGTGGTGAGCAGGTTGTATTAGTGGGTATCTATGCCCTGCATGATGGACAGACTGTACGTGTTAAGAGTGTAGAACATTAAGAGTGTAGAACACAGTTGATGATAATCTGGATTTCACAAAAATAAGATCAAAGGAAGAGTAATTTAGTGAGTACAGTAAATCAGTTCTGGTTTCTGCACAAAAGCGAATCAAAAAGTATACAAATACTGTTACCTGCGTTTTGTTCTCTTATTATGTTTGTTGCGAGTATCTTTCCGTGGCTAACGGATCCTTTGGGGAAAGTATATTCCGCCTGGTCTATTCCAGTAGATATGGGATGGGGAGGAGTTAAGGTGTTCTCCTATGGCTTCTGCTGCTTTTGCTGCGCCGTATATGCCATGTTAATTGCCTTAGCATCCTGGAGGGATTTTCCTGGAAGTAGAACTATTCGTCATCGTTATATCACTGCTGGTGTACTCTGTTTAGTGCCTCCTCTTCTTTTTACACTACAATATACATACAGTAATATTTATTTATCTGATGTGCTTGCCCAGCATAAGTTGCAGTCAATGTTAATTATAGAGCATTTTGGTTACGATGGTCAACGTGATCTTATAGCTCTTAAGCCGTTTAGTGTCGATATATCAACGGTTAATTACAGAATGGCCTTATTTATTGATCAGCTTGGCCTGGGCTATCTGTTACCATCCATAAGCGCTTATTTATTCTTTGATTACAAGCGTTTTATTATTGTGACCGACTTTCCTATAAGACAGGAAAATAAAAATAAAAAGATATTATATGGTATTATCTTCTGTGTTATACTGCTACTGCTTCGTAGCCCTGTAGGATTAGGGTGTGAATATCAAGCAAGGGTTCTTCTGGCTCAAGGGGATTATCGGTCGGCGCTGCAGTGGTTAAACATAGCGCGTTTTTTTAATCCTTCACTTAATCTGGTAGAGTATTATCATGAAGAAATAGGACAGGCGCTCTATTATCTCAATTCAAAGCAGCAAACAGATGAAAGTAGGGCCTATCTTGCCGAGAGCTATCGTATGCAAAATGACTATTTGGATGCATATGAGGAGTTGCTCGGAAGTTGGCGGTCCGCAAATACGCCTCCCTGGATGATAAATGAGTTTGACCTTACTTTGCAGGGGTTGGCAGAATATACACATCCTTTGCGAGGCCCGCTGCTCAAAAGGCCGATCAACGATGATACAGCCTTGCCGTGGATCCAATTGTTATTGACGATTGATCCCAATAATGAGTATGCGCATTATATAGCAGGACGTATTGCCTATGATTTAGATAATTACAATGAGTCAATACAACAGATGAGCATAGTTATAAATATGAGCAAAGATAATGATGTATTATCTTCTGCTTATACGTATATAGGTTTGAGCGAGATCGGCCTCGGAAACGAGATTCAAGGTAGAGAAACACTTTTCACAGCTATAAAGTTTGATAAAAGTTATCACAATAATACTGCACGTGAAGAATTATCAGGGCTTCGGTAAAGGAGTGAAGCATAATGATTGCCGCTGATCCTCAAACAAAAGAAAATGTCGGTATCTGGCAGAACCCCCTCTCTCCTATAGTCCAAATTTGGGGACGGACAATTGCATCTATGCGCCGTGTGGTATGGGTATTGCTCTTGTTAGCAATACTATCAGCTAACTGGTTTGCCTACCAGACTTTTCTTGTTTCTCAAAATGGAAACTTCACACCAAATTGGGGCAGTGCTCAATGGATTCAGCCCCAAACAGGAAAAGCTCCAGTTGCCTATTACCGCTATTCTACTAGCTTGAATAGTCTGCCTGATAGTGCCTTCGTGACAATAGCTGCAAGTCAAGTTTTTCGGCTGTATGTTAACGGTACATACATAGGAACGAATTATAGCGATTTCATGCAAGGCATTTATCCACGGACTTATATATATGATATCTTATCTGCACTTTCGAGTGGTCCGAATGTGATTGCTGTACGTGTGGCAAATGTAGATGAAAATATACCCGGTGTCAGGATCAATCTTGGTTTTTCATATGGTAATGCAATTTATTATCGAGGTAGCGGCAATGGATGGATTGCCACATTCAATAGTGCTGCTGTTTATCCTCGCTATACTACTTTCCTGCGCGCCTGGTCCATGAAGGATTTTGACGCCAGTTCCTGGCTCCCCGTTCGGGTGATGCAGATTCCACCTGTTACACCTGCTTTGACTGTCAATCCGTTGCTTTATGAACATCCGATAGCTATCAATTGGGTTAGCGCCGGGTCAGGTCATGAAGCTTATTTTACCCGAAAGTTTATTGTCCCTGTAGGATTAACAGGTGCCTGGTTGCGTGTAGCTGCAACTGGTGTTGCCGATATTTATGTTAATGGCTCCCAATTTATTGTATGGAATGGTCAGCCTGTAATCACCGACCAGAACCTCGCTGATTATTTAAGCGATCCAGGTAGCACCGAAAATGTCCCTCAATATCGTTCAGGACTCATTTTAGGGGTGTATAACATTGCTGCTTATCTTCATCCGGGTGTGAATACCATCGCTATCCATGTACTGTCTCCAGGTATAGATGCATCTATTGTTGGCTTGAATAGCTTAAATGCGGCAATGACATGTGATATGCTCTTTAGCGATTTCATAGGACGTAATTACTGGGTACCTGCGGATAGTAGTTGGAGTGTCTCTAATGTAGCTACTCCTGGATGGCAACAAGGAAATCTTGAGTCTGGGCAATGGCACACACCTGTCATGATAGAGCGTCCTGGTGCTGTACGCGCACTCTACTTGCCCGATAACACAACTGTACGTAGCGAACAGATCGTACCATTATCGTTACTGGCCATTATCGTGTTCATAGGCACAGTTGGAGTTATTGCCCTCTGGCTTGCGATGTCCTTCTTTGCCGTAAGAAGTTATTATACGAAGCGTCTTGATGCCCTAGAAACGATGAGCCTTGGCTTTGTTCCGGCTATCGCCTTAGAAGCGCTTTTGCTGATCTTATCACGTGAGCCACAAATGCCTCAGCCTTTTCCCTATACCTGGTTTTGGGGCGGTATTCTCCTCTTAGTACTCGGAATCTCGTACTTTTTCTTATGGTTGAATGCACGCACCAGGTTTCAGCAAAATACCACTGGTTCAACAAAATCTCTTTGGAGCTTTGCAAAACCTCCTGTGGTGATCGATACAGTGCGTAACGGTCTTCTAAAGCTCTATAAGAAAGTTCCTGACACACGTAGTACCGTTCTCCAGTCTGAATGGCGACAAAAACCGTTACGCTGGTTACAGGAATATTGGATACTTATTTTAATTATCATTGTCGCTATCCCTCTGATCGGCTATAATCTTGGTTACGAGCCGTATTGGCAGGATGAGTTGGCAAGCTATGATGCTGCTCAAGGTATACTCGCTCATGGGCTACCATACTTTTACTCTGGCTTTCTCTATACAAAGGCCGAGCTCTTCTCCTATATGCTCGCTCTTTGGACTGCTCTTTTTGGTACACAGCAAGGTTCTCCACGTCTTATCAGTGCAGCAGAATATCTCCTTAGCATCCCGCTCATCTACTATGTAGGCTGTCAGTTCTTTAATAAACGAATAGCTCTCATTGCTGCTGCTATGCTAGCTTTTTCTCCTGTTACCCTGACTTGGGGACGTCAGATGCGCATGTATGAGCAGGCCCAGCTTATAACACTACTTGTATGCCTGCTCTTTTACAAAGCATTGCTGAACCCACGAAAGAAACTTCCCGTCTACCTTGCTGCTATCACGCTCGTTGTGGATTACCTGAGTCATGAAGAGATATTTATCATTCTTCCCGCAGTTCTTTTATGTGTGCTTATTTTCAGTATGGATAAGAAGCGTCGTCTTCCTTCTGTCTTGCTTCAAAAGCATTGGTGGGGAGCAGCCGCTATATGTGTAGTGATTATCGGATCGCAGTTGCTTGCGGCAAAATTTACGCCTCCTCCTCTCCTGGGAACTGATAGTAGCCGCCGTCCCTTAGTGCAATTTACTACGGATAATCTAGTATACTATACCAAATTGTTGTTCTTTCCCCAAGCTTTGGGGAAAGGAACACTTCCCTGGATTACACTGGACTCTCTGCTAGCCATAATGGGGTGCTTCTGGGCGCTGCGGACAAAGAATTGGCGTATCAAGTATTGTGCCATGTTCCTCATTCTTTCTCTGGGAACGCTTATTCTGGGTTTCACAATGGAGGCTGATCGCTACATTTACCCTGTTTTACCTTTGTATTACCTGTTAGCTGCTTATGCTCTAGTAAATCTTCTCCAGATCATCTGGGATTTTGCCCGTCCGCGTATCGTGCTTCCTTTGTCTGCAAACCATGCACAACCAGTATTTGGAGGCTATCTATCACGCGGAATGCGCATGTTCGTCATATATACAGTTGCTATCTGCTACCTCAGTATCCTTATAGCTCCAGTATTTCCGTTGAGTAACTACAACCTGTTTGTAACACGTGTGTTGGGTTTCTCTTATCATAGGCATTACCCAGATTACGATGCTCTTGGCCAGTATATGAAGCGGCACATGCAGCCAGGGGATATTGTCATTGCTGTATCGCCAGCTATTTCAGTGCGCTACTACGTAGGACATGTAGACTATTTCTTTTCCATTGACCGCTCCTTGTTCATTTTTGAACAGCAGGGTCATATTGTGGAGACTGCTTCTGGCGCTCAGGCTATTTTAAGCCAGAACGATTTGAATGCAGTGTTAGAGAAATACAAGCGAGTTTGGATCATTTCCGATAACGGAAGTTATCAGGCGGCAGTTGCCCAACGTTTTAGATTTCCTCCAGACTTTCATATAGTTTTTGAAGGTTACGGTTCTGCTGTCTATTTTCGCGGAGATTAGAATATCCTAGAAGGAGGCATGTTAATCGTGAAACGTTTTTATATTAAGTTTGTGAGTTTGATGTTTGGTTTATCACTGTTGATGGCCGGATGTTCCCTGGGAACAAGTTCACAAAACTCAGGTTCGGCAGCACAAGAGCAAACTGGCATGCCGGTAATTCACCATAATTTATCAAATCCCTCTACTATAGACCGTATTGTCATACAGGTACTTGACAATATGCATTATCATGCCTGGAATCCTGTGGCAATGACGAAGGGTAAAATTACCGGAGGTTTATATATCAATTGGAAGATGAGTGATCCCTCTATCGTCAATGTGACGAATCCTGGCCCTGATGGTACTACTATTCATAATCATGATCCACAAGTTGATTTACTTTATTTAAATGCCCTGGCTGAGTATCAGCGGCTTCACCCAGAGGATCATGCATATGATAGCGATATTGCACGTATGACAGCGACTGTACAAACAGACTTCCAGCATTATAGCTTACCAAAGGGATGGATCTACTTTTATGTTTTACGTGTAGGTTTGATGTTACATAATAACACTTTGGTCGATGAAGCTTATATGATTGCCAACAACTTTTACAGTGTATGGTATGATCCTTCTATAGGCACCATTTATGATCATGAGCATCATCCTGGTGACTATGACTCAAACAATACATTACAATGTGGAGCAGCACTCATTGATGCTGGTATACGCTGGCATCAGCCAGATTGGGTTACTACCGGTGAGAAATCAATTGATCATACTATCGATCATGCTTTTAATAAGCGATATTCATTGTTTTATGATAGTATGTATGTTGATCAAACCCATGACTGGATAGAAAATCCTCAGTCGAGACCAAGCACTGATGGCGAGGCTGTTGAGGCCCTTGTGATAGCTTATGCTCTGATCCATCGTCAGCAATACCTTGATATTGCTACGCAAATTCTTCAAGGTTTGTTTGGTAGTAGTGGCCTATGGGATACCAAAAATGGCGGCTTTTTCTTTTCTATAAAAATGAATACAGGAAAAGTCGTCACAAACTATAAAGAAACACGTAGTCAGGACTTTATTCTACTTGCCCTACATTATTACAATTTATTGAATCTCAACCCGATGCAAGCACAGGAACAAGAGATGATTTCTGTAATTTGTAATCACTTCTATCAAAGTGATTATCACGGCTTTGTATATCGCCTTACCCCGGATTTTCATATCTATACCAGTAAGCCAGGCGCAGGTCCCGGACTAGAGGACTACTTTACTACAGAAGCAATGGGAGCTTCTCTTGATGCATTACAGCAAACCAGCCTGGGAGCTTTTATTCCATAAATACCGTTTTCACCGGAAAAACTTTTAACAGGTTAAAGGAGGATTTTATGAAAGTATTGATGATTGCCCCTCAGCCATTTTTTGAACCTCGTGGCGCGCCATTTTGTGTGTACCAGCATATCCAGGCTCTAACAGAGCTTGGGGTTGATGTGGATCTGATTACTTATCCAATAGGGAAACAGGTGCATTTACCTGGACTTCATATCTATCGTACACCAGAGCTTCCAGGTATGCATGAAGTTAAGCCTGGTCCCTCATTGAAGAAAATACCTCTGGATATAGCTGTCTTCTTAACGGCTTTCTGGCATCTATGTTGGAAAAAATATCGATATATTGTTGCTCATGAAGAAGGAGCCTTCATCGGTATTGTTCTGTCTACTATTTTTAAATGTAAGCTACTTTATTACATGCATTGTAATATGGCAGAATTAATTTCTGATAATCCTGTTATCTACCGATTTGCCGAGATGATTCAAAAGTTTATGGTTCGCCATGCTGATGCTGTAGTAGCATTCTATCCAGAACTTGCAAAAACTGCTCAACAGATGGCACCGCATACTCCTATCTATACTATTCTTCCTCCGGCTGTCGATGAGGGATTACCACCAGCACCAGAGGAAGAAGTAGCTCGTCTCAGGCAGAAGTTAGGCCTCGAAGGACACCAGGTTTTGCTTTACACTGGAACCCTTGAGAATTATCAAGGCATCGACATACTGCTGCAAAGTGCAAATATTGCGCGTTCAGAATTCCCTGATGTGCGTTATTTGATTGTAGGAGGGAAGCCGCACCAGGTAGAACACTTTCGAACAATCGCACAGAAATTGCATATTGACGATATTGTGCATTTCACCGGTCAGCGCCCTCTGGAGGAAATGCCATGTTACATGGCACTGGCAACAATCTTGCTTAGCCCACGCAATAAGGCGAATCATGTTCCTCTCAAGCTCTATACATATTTACATTCTGGCAAGCCTATTCTGGCTACCAATATCCTGTCACATACACAAATCTTAAATAATGAGATTGCCATGTTAGTTCCCCCCGATGCTGAAAACCTGGCCAGAGGTACCCTGATGCTTTTGCGCCATCCTCAGCAGGCTCTGACCATGGCTGAGCGAGGATTACAATTCGCCCGCGTTCATTATAGTTGGAATGCTTTCGTGAGGCATTGCCAGGAAGTATATCACGATTTTGCCCCCAACTTTACCCCAGCCGTCCTATACGACAAATTTTCTAATAACGAAGTAGGAGATGAGGAAGATATTTCCTCATCTCCACTGCATTGAGTTGGGAGAAATATTCACTATGATGAAAAGACAAAAGGGAGTTCGGCGAGCTATTCATGTATTCATTGCTAGCTGTTTCATCGTTATCTCTGGAGTGATTGGGTTCTACGTGACAACCAATCTGGAGTCGCATGCAGCAATGCCTGGTATCTCACTACATGCTGACTCTATACTCCCAACGCCCACACCTCCGTCAGATAATACACTTGGCTTGAGTACAACATCTGGACCAGCGGGCACACATGTGTTTATTTCGGCATCGGGTTACCAGCCTGGTGAGCCTGTGCGACCGATCTGGAATTATGGCTCAAAGGCGCAGGTACTTGAAGAGAGCTTCTACTACTTTAACCCCGTTGGGATTGCGGATGCCAATGGTGTGGTCTATGAGAGTTTCTGGACACCTACTACAGTTGCTGGCACCTATACAATTGCTGCTGTCGGTTTGAAAAGCGGTGTGGTGAAAACAGCAACCTTTCAAATAGTACCTAGCCTTGATCTAGGTATTTATATAGGGCCGCCGGGTACAATACTGCGTTTGCGTGGCTGGTCATTTGGCTATCGAGAAACTCTCAAGATATTCTGGAACTGGGCACCAGGTAATAGCGGCACTTTGATTAGCGAGGCGTCTTCAGACACAATGGGAGATTTTTCTAATCGTTCCTTTGTTATTCCGGCTGGTACTCCAGCAGGAACATATACGATTACGTGTGAGGGGCTAACCAGCCAAACGATAGCTACTGCTCAGTTCACAGTGGGTATGCCGAATCTCGAAGATTCTCCTAGCCCGTCTGACTGGTCCTATTTTGGCTATAATGCACAGAGTACACGTATCAATCCTGCTGAGACCTTGATTAGCCAGAGAAATGCATCTACCCTTACGGTAAAATGGAAGACTACTACTCCGTATCCTTACAAAATCGCCGGATCGCCTATTGTTGTGAATGGTATTGTCTATGTAGGAACCGTCGAAGGTTTCGTTATAGCAATTGAGGCTGCATCAGGTAACATTTTGTGGACATTTCAAGCGAGAGGGCCTGTTTATGGATCTCCTACCGTCCAAAATGGTATTGCCTACTTTGGCAGTGTCAACTATCCCTCCGAAAGACTCATCGGCAATTATGCTTATGCCCTGAACGCAAACAATGGCTCTCTTATATGGGATAATTACCTGCAGTATGGAGGTGAGTGGTCCACACCAATAGTTTCTAATGGAAGAGTTTTCTTTACCTCTGCATATAAAGAAGGTGCATCAGGTGGATTAAGTGCTTTTGATGCCTATACAGGTCAGCCACTCTGGAGTTACTTTACTCCCTATGGGATATGGGCACCGGATACGGTGGATCAGAATGGAACTCTCTATGTGGGCACGGGGAATCCATGTTATCAGACTACTCCCTCCTCTTCGTGTGCTGGTTACATGGAAGCTATCAATCCTACTACCGGGAGTATCCTCTGGCAGGTTCATCTCCTTGGAGTGAGCGGCGACGATGATGTTTCTACAGCCCCACTTTATGACAATGGACGACTCTACTTTGGTTTGAAAAGCGGTTACTTCTACTGTATGAATGCTACCAACGGCAACATCATATGGCAGTACAATACCGGTTTTTCTGGTGACTACGGTATTTTCTCCAGTGCAACAGAATATAATGGGTTAGTAATATTTGGAGGTGGTGATTATCTAGTTCATGCTCTCGATATGAATACTGGAAATCTAGTCTGGACGTTTAAAACCGGTTCATTTATTGACTCCTCACCTTCTATTGCCAATGGGGTGTTATTTATCGGCAGCTATGATAAATACCTTTATGCCCTTAATCCTGGCAATGGCCAAAAACTGTGGAGCTTTAGGACCAATGGGCCTTTGTGGGCTTCTCCAGCAATCTCGAATGGCGTAATATACGAAAGTTCTGGCGATGGAAATGTCTATGCTTTTACTCCACAAGTTTAGGAGTGCTGGAGCATCCTGATTATGAACAGGTCGAGATAGAGGGTACTGAATGGCTTCTTCTCCAGTCGGAAGAGGCCATTGTCTAGTATACGTGGGAAAGAGAAGGTATGAGGAGGATGCCCTGCTGTAATCAATATCACTGAGGCATTCTCTTCCTTTTTTACACCTGCGTGCTGAGATAAAGACAGATAAGGGGGTTCAGCGACTGCGTGAGCGGCGTCTGCGCACTGAAAAGCTGAGAGCGTAGGGGTGATTTTAATGCCCCTCTCAAATTTGTCAGTATAATAGAGACATGCGGTGTTTGTGTGAGAGCCTGCTTGATGCAAGGGAGAAGTGATGAAAGACCACATAGATGTACCAGCGAAAACGGCTGCGCCGGTAGAGTTGGCGGCGGAGGCTAAGCATGGTGGCCTGCGGCGAGAAAAGATACCGGCGCTCCCTCGTCGGCACAAACATTGGGGGGGCAAAACCTTTCGTTTTAGCCCGGCGAGTTTTCGCCTGGGCGCGAACTTCTCGCTGCGTCGTTTCAGTATGACCGAAGCGGCCCTCTTATTTTCGCTGGCCTACATGGCCTCAAAGGTTTTGGGACTCATTCGCCAACTGCTATTCAATTTCATGTTCGGCACCGGCCCCCAGGCAACGGCCTATATCGCAGCCTTCAATCTCCCTGACACGATCTTTAATCTGATCGCCGGCGGCGCGCTCACCTCTGCGTTGATCCCGGTCTTTGTCAGTTATGAGCAACGAGAGGGCGAGCAAGAAACATGGCGGCTGGTGAGCCTGGTCTTTAATATCTTACTGGTCATCTTGACATTGTGTATCTTGCTGGTGGAAGTTTTCGCGCCACAGATCGTCAATCGTCTGCTGGTGCCCGGCCTACCACCCGCTGAGAGAGCGCTCACAACGACGCTGACGCGCATTATGCTCTTTCACTCGCTCATCCTTGGGCTGGGCACGGTGATGACGGCAGTGCTGAATAGCAGGCGTCAATTTCTTTTGCCTGCGCTCTCGATAGCCTTCTACGATTTCGGCCTGATCAGTGGCCTGCTGCTCGCACGAGCGATCCCCTCGCTCGGCATTTATGGCCCCACCTTTGGCCTGCTGGCGTCGGGCATCTGCCAGGTCGGGATACAGGTTCCTGGTCTGCTCAAACAGGGTGTGCGCTACAGCTTCGTCTGGAACCTCACCCATCCCGGCCTGCGTGACATTATGAAACTGTTGGGACCGAACGTGCTGGCGGTAGGCGTGGGCGCTGTAACCACCATCCTTGCTACCACATTTGCTTCGTACCTGCCGGATAAAGCCAGTATAGCCGCCATGCAGGACGCTCTCCTCTTCTATGGTGTGCCGTCCGTGTTCCTGGCGCAAGCGGTGAGTCAGGCCCTGCTACCTCAGATCACGTTGCAGGCGACGCAGAAACATTATGTCCACATGAGCCAGACGATTATAAAGATTGTCGGTGGCGCAGTGCTGCTCAGCATCCCGGCAGCGCTCGGTCTGTTTGTGCTGGGCAAGCCCGCTATTCGCCTGCTCTTTCAACACGGAGCTTTTACCGCACATTCCACCGCGCTCACCTATACGGCGCTGACTGGCTACGCACTGGCGTTGCCCGGCACTATTGCCACAATGTTACTGACCGCCTGCTTCTACGCGCTGAAAAACGCGAAAACGCCGCTGTTTGTGAGCATTGCCACCGTGCCTGTATATATTGGTTCCCTCGTCCTGCTCGTGAGAGTTGTCACAGGCCAATACGCTATTCTGGCCATTCCGCTCACTACGGCCAGCACAGGCACCATCCAGGCCGCAATACTGGCCCTGCTGCTCTTCTGGCGCTTGCGTGCGCTGGTCAAGATCGACAAGGGCTTCCAGCGCCTGCAACAGCGGCGTATAAGTACAGTTCATCCTTAAATGTGATGAATCATATCTCTACCCGATCACATGCAATTGGTGTAGCACGATGAAGACGATGATAATGATGACCACGAGAGCCGCTACTGCCAGGAAGAAGTACAGGTTTCTGCGGTTGAAATCGGGCATCTTCTGTTTGAGTTCTTGCTGTGCCTGAGCGCGCCGCTCCTGGTTGCGTTCTATGCGCTTCTGACGGCGGTTGCGCAGTTTCGCCACGCGCTCTTCCTGCGACTGCGGACCGGCTCCAATATGTTCCATGCGGCGGCGCATCACGCGATTGTAGCTCTCCATTTGCTGTTTAGCGGGGTCATTGCTCTGCGGGGGCGGTTTGGGCAACGTGGATTTCGCGCCCGCGACGGCGGTACCGCCGATCTGTGGGCGCGCGTTCTTGCTCTTGCCCTTCTTTCTGCTGCCAGCAGAGGAAACAGTGTTGCCGGTACCGCTATTAGTGCTGGCGCTGGCGGCGGGCGTACTCGGACGCGATGTGGGCGTAGAGGCGGCGCTGCCAGTGTTGCTTGTCTTGCCTGTGCTGGCGGGCTTTTTCGTATTGGACGTGTTCTCGTTCGCCATAGCTATTCCTCTTTTATTTCACAGCGAAATTATGTAATGGGTCATTCTTCCTGCATCAATTGACGGGCGATACGTTTTGCCGTCTCCTTGTCGTCCGGGGCCAGCGCGCCGTCGATCACCAGACCGAGCAGGTGTTCCTTGATGGGGCGCAGCCAGGGGCCGGGGCCACGTCCGAACAGCTCCATCAGTTCGTTGCCGTCCAGCGGACTCTTCAGCGGCACACGTTCGGCCTCTTCTTTCAGGCGTTGACAGCGTTCGGCCAGTTCCGCCACGCGCGCCACCGCGCGATTAACCTTCTCGACGCGATAGCTGGTGATGTCAGCTTGCGAGAGATCGAGCAGGTCGGGCAGGTCATCGCCGACATCGAGCATGAGGCGGCGAACCGCACCATCCGTCCAATCGCTGGTATAGGCGTTGGCGCGCATGTGTAGCTTGACCAGCTTTGAGACGCTCTCGATGAAGTCGCGGTCGAAGTGCAATCGCTTGAGGATGTCGCGCGCCATCACGGCCCCCACATCTTCGTGACCAAAGAAATGAATCTTATTATCCTCTATGGTGCGCGTGCGCGGTTTGGCGATGTCATGCAGCAGCGCGGCCCAGCGCGTCTTGAGACGTGGGGCGGAACGTTCGACGACGCGCAAAACGTGCATATAGACATCTTTCGTCGTCACCGTGCGCGCCTGCGGTTGCTGGCTGACGCCGCGCAGTTCCAGCACTTCCGGGATGATCCACTCCATCAGGCCCAGCTCGACCAGCAGATCCAGCCCTTTGGCGGGATGCGGCGAGGTCAACAGCTTGTTCATCTCGTCGCGGATGCGCTCGCGGCTGATCTTCTGCAACTTGGGGGCCTGACGCACAATCGAGGCCCACGTCTCCGGCTCTATCGTGAAATCCAGTTGCGCGGCGAAGCGCACGGCGCGCAGCAGGCGCAGAGGGTCTTCATCGAAGCGTTTATCCGGCTCGTTGCCGACGGCACGCAAGATATGGGCCTCCAGGTCCTGTCGCCCGTTGTAGGGGTCGATGATCACGCCGGTGAGTGGGTCGCGGGCCATCGCGTTGATGGTGAAATCGCGGCGGCGCAGGTCTTCGTAGAGACTATCGCCGAAGCAGACCTCCGGCTTGCGCGATTCGGGATTATAGCGTTCGCTGCGAAACGTGGTGATCTCGATGATGTCATTTCCATAATAGAGGCGCACGGTACCGAAGCGTTCACCCACCAGCACCACCGTCGTCGGGTTAGTGGGGGCGACGATGCGTTTGATTTCGTCGGGCCGTGCATCGGTGGCGAGATCGGCGTCGTTGGATTGCCCCCGATGGAGCAGCACGTCGCGTACCGTTCCCCCTACCATATACAATTGTTTTTGCTGCGCCTGGAATGCCTGCGCCAGCGTAAAAATGATATCTAACATGCCATAAATCTATCTATAATCGAACCGGTGTATCGCAACCAAAAATAAACACAGTGGCAACAGGACGGGCGCGAGGCATCACCCATACCCTATAAGACGGGCGTGATATGCATTATAACAGGGTTGGGGCTTGTCCCGGCGGTCGCCCTGCGTGCGCTCGCCCACTCCTGGCGCTACTCTTGCGATGGGGCTATTGTACCATGTTCCCTGCACTCTATAAAGAGGGTATCGGCTGTGATTACGCCCTACGATGGGGCGGGCATAAACGTATAGTAGGGGCGTGATTCATCACGCCCTGTTCCCGACCCGTCACACCCCCGCGAGCCATCCTGACCAGGCCGGAGCGATGTTTCACGAGATTGATGAGATGTCCAGGGAAGGGTGATGAATCACGCCCTGTTCCCGACCCGTCACACCCCCGCGAGCCATCCTGACCAGGCCGGAGCGATATTTCACGAGATTGATGAGATGTCCAGGGAAGGGTGATGAATCACGCCCTATTCCCGACCCGTCACACCCCCGCGAGCCATCCTGACCAGGCCGGAGCGATGTTTCACGAGATTGATGAGATGTCCAGGGAAGGGTGATGAATCACGCCCTGTTCCCGACCCGTCACACCCC